>JABAOF010000979.1_pt6 | contig 244256 bp, 233 predicted proteins | sample 7062171 | NCBI WGS metagenome assembly JABAOF01 (sample SAMN14538628, study PRJNA623070) | marine sediment metagenome | biome: marine biome [ENVO:00000428]; feature: marine pelagic biome [ENVO:01000023]; material: deep marine sediment [ENVO:00002113] | place: India: Gulf of Khambhat ... | reverse complement strand
TCACCGGTCCTCCATCGACACCGTCTTTCTCGAGTTGTTTTAAATAGTATCCGGCAACGGCAATCCTCAGATCCTTGACCACTTCATATTCAAAGGAGTAGTTGAAGTGGAACACGTCACCCGGTTCGATACTGTCAACACCAAATCCGACGAATGGATCGTCGTTTTCTCCATTGAATGTGTAATGAATTCTCCAACTCGTAGAGAACTTGGGGGTAAAGAAGAGGGTGAAGGCGTAGTAGGGTTCTATCGTGTAGATGTTCCAACCAGGATTTAGAATAAAGTTATTATTGTATGCCCCAACAGGAAAAATAAATTGAAGTTCGAACCGGTGGAGGTAGGGAAGCCCGAACAGTTTATGATTGAACCACTGGATGAACGGTCCCACCAGAATGTCTCCGAAGTGATTCGGATTTGAGCTGAGACCGAAGCCATTCAGGCCATTGGTGTTGATAGTAACCACCGGCAGTATCGATTCGATGCCGAGGTGTCCATTCAACACTTTGTAGTTTGATACGTAGATAAGCTGGTTGAATGATATGAGAGCATCCAGCTTTTCACCATTCAAAATGGCAAGGTCATTACCGCTCCCATCCTTGAACGTGGATGCTTCATAGGCCTGAATGTACTCGAAGAAGTAGAGCCCCGGTCCGGGGGGCTGATCGAGGACATTGGTGAAACCGAGGTTGAGCGGCGGCTGATTGTAAGCGAGAGCGGCTGAGGCCGGCACAATCAGGGACAGGCAGAGCATATATGCGATACACCGTTTTCTCATTTCTCCCCTCCTTCCGTTTTCAGAAAAGGATTAAATTTATCTTCCCATCTGTCAAGGACAAAATTTTCATGTCGTTCTCTTTTCAGATCAAAAAGGACCGGCCCCGGTCCTTGTGACCGGAGCCGGGTGTGGTGGGGTAAAAGATCCACATGTTGAGGAGGAGGGGTTACTCCATTAGATCGGCCGGTGAGGGGAAAAACTTTAGGGGGACATACTTTTTTTTTCTCTCCAATCGAAGAGGTTATTCCGCTGCGGGCTGGAAATATAAGCGACGGCACCTCCTGCCCCCAGGAGATGCCGTCTGGTAGAGGGAAAAGATGTATATGGAACTGCACGTACTATTATATAGGAAAATGCAAAAAATTAATTGAAAATATTTAATCTCGTTGAAAGAGTTCCACAGTTTTTTCGGGCACTGATTGCTCCGCGGGGGGCGATTACCCCTCCTTTTCGGCATGGACCATGGAGTAGGTGTAGAGAACCTTGATTATCCCCGCGACGGGCAGGGAGAAGAAAATTCCCCAGAAACCGAAGAGGGCTCCGCCGGCGATGACGGAAAAGATGATGATCGCCGGGTGAATTTTTATATGCCTGGCGGTGAGAAAGGGGGTGAGTANNNNAGGTTGCTCTCGATAGAATTGACGGCAACGATCAGGATTACCAGGGAGATTGCCGATTTCAAGATGTTGGGAGTGCCGAGGGACGCAAGGAGGCCCGGAAGGAGCCCGGCGAGGGCGCCATAGTAAGGGATGAAAGAGGATACTCCCGTGAAGATGGCAATGAAAATGGGATGCTTGATGCGAATTATGTACGTGCCGATCAGGGTGAGGATAAATACCAGCACGCACACCAGGAGCCGCCCCCTGAAGAACCCGCGGAGAACCCCGTCGATTTCGCCTAACAGGTCCGTGTAGTCATCGGCCCTTTTCTCTCCGATGAATTGGCGTGCGCTCCTGACAACCCGGTCACGGTTCAACAGGATAAAGAGGGAGAAAATATAGACGAGGAAAAGGTAGACAGCCTGGGAGACGATCCTGATGGCGCTTTTCAGGAATTTCTGCAGGGAGCTGGCGAAGTAGGCATCGAGGTTTTTCACCGTCTCCCCGAGCCAGGAATATTCCTCCCCCAGTTTGTCGGCAATGGCCTTCGATTTTTCCATATACAAGGGTATCTCTTTGACAAAATCCTGTGTCTGGGAAAAGATATAGGCCCCTCCCTTCACGCCGACGGTGACGAAGAGCAGGAGTATGGCCGTGTATATGGCAAAAACGGTTATTTTCCGGTTTACCTTCTTTTTTTCGAGCGTCTCAACGACCGGGTCGAGCAGGTATGCGAAGAGGACCGAGATAATGGTCGCGACGGCAAGCGCCCCGGCCCGATAGAGCAAAAGGGCCAGGAAGAAAAGGGCGGCGATTATGAAATGTTTCCTCTTCATAGCGGGCTGCAGGTGCAATCAGAGAAGTGCCGTGCTGCATTTGGGGCAGTGATTCAACTCCTTGTCCACTTTCAGGCCGCAGGAAGGACATTGTTTCTTGGGCTTCCAGGGCGCATAGACGTAGATGATCGTTGCGACCGCGATGACAACCAGGGATAGCACCTTCATTTGAAATTCTGTCATGTCACTTCTCCATTTCCGAGGATGGCATCACAGCCACCTTTTGTAGGTAAAGATTATATATTAAAATGGATAACCTTGAAACGCGGGTTCCCCCCCCGCCCGTGGGGGCAGGAAAAAAAGCCAGGAGGAGACATGTCACACGAAATGCCAGAGATCGGAAAAATTTCCCCCGAGATATTTTCCCGCATCATACTTCCCCATCTCGGATTCAAGAGAAAAGAGGTGCTCGTCGGCCCCATGCACGGTGTAGACGTGGGAGTCGTCGACATCGGGGGAGGGATGGTGATGGCTCTGACCACGGACCCGGTCTTCATCGTGCCGGAATATGGGTTCGAGAGGTCGGCGTGGTTTGCCGTGCACATCCTGGCATCTGATGCGGCAACGAGCGGTCTGGGCCCCACCTACATGACCATCGATTTGAACCTTCCCCTCGAGATGACGGCCGACCAGTTCGAGACGATGTGGATGAAGATTCATTCCGAGTGCGAGGAGCTGGGCATAAGCGTGGTCGCGGGCCATACGGGGAGGTACCATGGCTGTGGTTATCCGATGGTAGGCGGAGCAACGGTCATCAGCGTCGGCCCCCGCGAAAGGTGCCTGACGCCCCGGGATGCGAGGGTGGGGGACCGGGTGATTGTGACCAAAGGCGCTGCCATCGAGGCGTCCGGGCTCTTTGCCGTCACGTTTCCCGGGAAGGTGGCGGAAGCCTACGGAGAGGATTTTTCCCGGGACGCCGAGCAGCTCTTCTACGAGATGAGTGTCGTTGAGGACGCCCTGACCGCCGTTACCGTTGGAGTCCGGGACGATGGCGTAACGTCGATGCACGATGCCACCGAATGTGGCGTGTGGGGGGGGCTCTTCGAGGTGGCGCGGGCATCGAACGTGGGGATGGTCATAGACAAGGAGAAAATCATCGTTCAGGAGAGAGTCCTAAAGATTTGCAACCTCTTCTCCATCGATCCCTATTCTTCCATCAGTGAGGGGACCCTGATCATAACCGTGCGGCCTCACAAGTCCGTTGAGGTGGTAGAGAGGCTTGAAGATAAGGGGATACGGTCATCCGAGGTGGGTGAGGTGGTACCCGAAGAGGAGGGGATATCTCTTTTCGAGAAGGGGATGAAAAAGCCCCTCGATCATCCCCGGGTCGATCCCTTCTGGGAAGCCTTCGGGAGGGAGCTGGAAGGGACGAAGAACAACTCGTGAAGATTCGGAGCGCAAAATACCATGGCCGGCGTTCACGCGGCAAAGGTCACCGGGGGGTTGTGCGTGAGGCGTGTTGCTGCGGGGCTGTTTCAGTTTCCTTTCGGCCGGCGCGCCTCTAGGTGGCGAGCCACCGCTGAAGGGACGAGGTGCTGCCATCTCCCGCCTGATGCCATGATCGAGCGGATCTGCTGACCGCTGATTCCCTTTTCTAACCCTTCGATCAGGATCACGTTGAAGCCCGCCTGACCGAGCCTCTTCGCTTTCTGCCGCTCCCAGGGAGAGTAGGCGACGACAAAGAGCGCGGTCTCTTCCGGAATGTAGTGTTTCCAGCGGTCGGGATGGTGGATGGGGAAGGGAATGATGTAGATACGATCCATGTCGTACCCCTCTTCCCGAAGCGTGTCTGCAATCATTATCAGTCTTTCCGTGTAGGTGTAGGGATTCTCCTCCGGGAGATGACGGTGGCTGCTCAGGTCATCCTCGATGATGGTGCTCTGGTCCGGGTTGGTAATTCCTATGAGGACTCTCTCCGATTGTTCCCATGCCATTCGGAAATAGCGCAGGTGCTCCAGATGGAATGGCTGGAATCGTCCATGAATCATCCCGTATCTGTAGCGCATCTCGGGTCCACGTCGCCGTGCTATGCTTAAGATGTCAGAGATACATTTATAAGTCCAGAAAAATCGGGAGGACAGGCGAAGAGATCTTCGCCGGTCATTCTTGCGATCTATGGTCCAGGCGATCCAGGTGTTTTTTTATCATGACCCTTTCAAAATAGGAGAGGAGTTCCGGTATGTGGGGATGGCCCCCGTAGATCGGCGATTCCGCTACCATTTCCCCGAGTGAGAGTCCGCGCGTAACGAGCGCTCTGATGTCTTCCTCCCTCCGGTAGATCTTTTCCTCGTAATCGTTTAAACATTCTGTGATTCCGGTGTGAACAGGAGGGACATGCGAGGACACCAGCACTTCCGGAGAAACATCCCTGGCCCTGCGGATGGAGGATATGAAGGATTCTATGTCCGATTCTTCGTGGCCGTACCAGGGACCGAACGAGGTCAGGTCGATGTCGAAGGAAAAGAGCGTGCCGGTTCTCTTTTCAAAGAGGCAGAAGTGGTCGGCGGTGTGACCCGGCGTGTGGAGGGCAACCAGCTCGTGCCTGCCCGTTGAAAAGGTGTCTCCTTCCCCATAGGTCCCGTGGGGTTCGAAGGGGGTCACCCCGAGGGTTGTGACCATGAAATTCTTCCACACGCTGAAGGCTTCCTCATCGTCCCTTACGAACCTGCGTCCGAGCCTGTCGATATCCAGAACCGACTCCCATTGCATTTCGGGAACGACGCAGGGTATGTCTTTGATTACGGACAGGGAAGAGATATGGTCCCCGTGTGTGTGAGATATGATGACCAGGTCGATTTCAACTTCCCTTCTGAGTTCCTCCAGGCTGTTTTTACCCGCACCCGCATCGAGAAGAATGTTCCTGTCCCCCCGCAGGAGAAAGCTGAAAGAATAGGGGAATCTCCCTTCGTTTTCAGCCCGAACCGTGTAGACGCCATCGGCGATTTTCTTCAGGTGCATCCATATTTTCCTATTTGTCAGAATGGCAATTAGGATATATTATCGCAATAGCGGAAGGGGGCGTGCGGGAAAAAATGGGCTCGATGGCATCCCGGGCATTTCTGTCTTGCCGGGAAAGGATGAAACCGTGCGGGGACAAATCAGATCATGTGCCGCTGCGTAAAGGGAAAAATTCAATTTTTATCGAGGAGCAGGGGGGCAAAGGTAGTATAATTTTCTGAACAGATAAATCGAGGAGAATCATTGTCACTCCCGGAACTCAAGATAGGTAAGGTTCGGTCCAAGTACCCCATCATTCAGGGAGGCATGGGTATTGGCATTTCGAGATCGCGCCTGTCCTCGGCTGTCTCGGAGGCGGGTGGGATCGGCATCGTCGCCTCCGTTGCCCTTGGCATCCACTCGAAGCATTACAACGGCCCCGGTTCCTACAGGGAGGCAAACATGAGGGCCCTCGGCGATGAACTCGAAAGGGCCTTTGACCTCACTTCCTTGGGAAACGTCGGAACCAACTGCATGGTTGCCTTGACGGATTATGAGAACATGGTCCGAACAAGCATGGAGAAGGGAGCAAGATTAATTATCTCAGGTGCCGGCCTTCCCCTCAAGCTGCCCGAGTATGGAAGGGACTATCCCGACGTGGCGCTCGTTCCGATCGTATCGTCGGTGAAGGCCGCTGTCCTGATTTTCCGGAAGTGGGAAAAGAGTTACGGCCGCGTTCCCGATGGCTACGTCGTTGAAACACCGAACTCTGCAGGTGGCCATCTCGGAGCGAACTTTGAACAGGTGGGAAAGGAGAGCTATTCCCTCGAGCGTGTCATACCCGGCATAAAAGAGATATTTCTCGGCGAGGTGGGCATCGATATCCCCGTGATTGCAGCGGGGGGCATATGGGACCGGGAGGACATACTGAAGATGCTCTCTTTTGGGGCAGACGGCGTACAGATGGCAACGAGGTTTGTCTGCACCGAGGAGTGTGATGCGCCCTTTTCCTTCAAGAGTATGTATCTCAACGCAGAAAAAGGCGACGTGGTGCTCGTGAAGAGCCCCGTCGGCCTTCCCGGCAGGGCCATACAGAATGAATTTGTGCGGCTGGCGGAGAAGGGGAAGGTCAATACCGATGGAAAGTGCACGTATAACTGCCTGGCCAGGTGCTCGTTCAGGGATGCGAAAGAGGGGTTCTGCATCGCCCGTGCCCTGGTAAATTCTCAGAAGGGGCTGACAGAAGAGGGGATCGTTTTCGCCGGGTCGAATGCCATGAAATGCGATGAGATAATCTCCGTGAAGCAGCTCTTCCGGGAGCTGACGGGAGAGGAATAATAGCGAAAGCAGCGCATTCCGGAATTCGGAATGGGGAATGCGGAATGAAAATCAGATGCGTTGAGAAGACTCCCGCATCTGAAATTTCGAAGATCCGACCACGCAACTTTTATCTGTGAGCCCTGCATCTTGGGTTATCCGCGGGTCTTAATCGGGGAACGGGGCGGCGGGGCCGCTTTCTCAGCTCTGTGTTGACTGCTTCGCTCTGTTTTTTTATCGGATTTCAGGATTGATCTGCAGGGGAAATCCACATATGAAGATAGGTCTCCAATTTTCTTTCATTCCTGGTGAAATCAACCTTCCGGTATGTGCCCTTCAGCCATAAATCCGTCTGGTCGCTGTAGTGTTTTTCATAGAAATGTCCCGACTGCCCCGTGCTGATCACCACCCGGGCGTCGTCCGGTTTTGCCGGTGAGACCAGCATCCTCATAGATGGTCCAACGATCGGGGAAAAATCGAGTCCGTGGGGGAACTCTGCTTTGAAAACCGTCCTCCCGTCCCCACCGACCGGTTCGGGGCCGATGGTAAAAAATTTTCTTAAGTACCACTTTTCACCGAAGGGATGGCGCATGCTGACCCTGTGGAGCTTGCCCCATTTCCATCCATCGGGATTCTCCCCGAGCGTTTTCTGTAGGTAGGAAATTGCATTCCCGAAGGTTTCTGAAATGATCCGGTTGCGGTCCTCCTGTTCGGGTGTGCGAAGGTCATCGAACCACAGCGATTCGGGGAACCTGAAGAGGAGATGGTCAAGCGAGACGGTGGGAACTCTCGTTGTTCTTTTAAAGAGCGCGAGCCCATCGTCTCCGAGTTCGTCGGAAAAAACCCGGTCTATGAGCAGCTCGTAGAAAACGGAAAGAATAGATGCCGCAGATGAGTCGGAACTCATGTTCATGTCCCACGCCCTGAGGAGCTCCACGGCCCTTCGCTGCGAAGGCCCCCTGTGCACAGTATCCCCTGCCACGTCGAGGATGAGGGGAACCAGATCCCTTGCCGGTTGAGAGAACGTGTTGTTCTGGAGATTCTCGTGGTCCCGGAGGGAGACCTTTTCCTTCTTCGAAAGGGTCTCGATAATCATTTTTCCTCGAGCAGGGGGTTCGAACACGGAAGAGATATAGATCCTGCTTCTTCGCGGTGACAGGGGAGGAAAGTTTGCGGAGGCGATGAAGCCCTCCGGCGGGTTTTGAATCCGGGGGTTGTCAGCGAAGGAACGGTACCCTTCCCAGTCGTATTCCCCCGAATCCCCGGGGACGGGGATGGGGGGATGGTTTTTCCTCCGCAGGGGTATCCTGCCCGCCAGCTGGTAACCGATATCACCATCCCGGGTCGCGAACAGAACGTTCTGGGCTGTCAGCTCGAAATAAGAGAGCGCCTCCCTGACGTCTGCTGCTGTTTTGGCCCGGTTCAAAAGGTACAGGGACTTGAGGTGATCCCCCGTCGCGTCCTGGCCCGTCCAGCGGAAGGCGAAATCACGCCCGAAGCCGGGTAATATATCTCCAAGCAGGGGGCCGTGAACGGATTCCTCGACCTCGAGCACCTGCTGCTCTCTGCCCTTTATCCTTATGACCTCCTTCCTTTTTTTGAAGGGAAGCTCCTGGCCCCGGTAGACGTAGGTCCCGTCCCCCTTTGCTTTTTCGATAAAGAAATCCACATCGTCGATCATGACGTTGGTGAACCCCCATGCCACGTTTTCGTTGAATCCCAGAATGACGAAAGGGGCGCCGGGGAAGGAATATCCGTAAACGTCCAGTCCGGGACAGATCAGGTGGTTTTCGAACCATACCGAAGGCGCGCTGAGAGGAAGGTGGGGATCGTTGGCCAGGTAAGGAATGCCCTCAGCACTCTTGCTGGCGGAAACGACCCAGGCATTAGACCCTCCCGTTCCCGGAAAGAATGGGAGGGTGAGCGAGGCGTCGAGGATCGTTGAGAGTCCCCCCGGGAAAAGATGACCGGCTTTATCGGGGCTGGACGATATGATTTCTATCTCCCAGAAGTCAAGGCCGTAGGGATTTAGGTCCTGGAAGAGCAAAGCTCCCGCTTTCGTCACGACAGCGTGGTATGCGAGTTTGTCGAGCCACTGGGATAGGCCGAAGCTTTTCAGCAGCGCTGAAAGTATCACGTCGCTGCCAGCGAAAGTGTCCGGGGTGTATCGCAGAAGCCTGAATTCGACGGGATAGGTGCCGGCAGTTTCGATGAACCGGTTGATGCCGTGGGTATATCGGTCGACGAATTTTTTCGCCTGCTCATCCATCTTTCCGTATATTTCCCGCGCTATCTTCGCAAGCCCGACTGTCCTAAAGAGCGTGTCGATGGGAAGAGCTTTTTCACCCAGCACTTCAGAGAGCCTCCCCGATGCGATCCTTCGCTCCGCGTCCATCTGGAAAAGCCTCTCCTGGGCGTGTACGAACCCCTGCGCGAACAAAAGGTCCCCGATGGTGTCGGCGTATATGTGAGGCACGCCCCACGGGTCGCGAAAGATGTGCACGGTGGAAGAAACGTCCCCCCTTACTTCCCCATCACGCCGGGGAGAGCTTGTTTTCAGCAGATTTGAGCAGGATAAGAGAACTATCGAGAGAGTGAGGGATAGGAAAAAGATGAGATGATATGATCTATTTCTCTTTCCTTCGTTCAACGCTTCCTGCCATCCATCACCTTTTTTTTCTCAAATTAGTTTTTATCTTAGAAAGGGTCAGCTCGAATGGTTCACCGGTATATTCCCTGATATACCTTTTCATTTCGGAAAGATATCGTTCGATGGATGGCCAGTTCTCTTTGATGCACCCGAACTCCTTTTCGTATGTGGCGGTGTAATTTTTCTTCACTCTTGCGCTGAGCGCCTTTCGTTTCCGCGAGTCTTTGGGGTGGATTTTTTTCGGGAGGAAGTCGAATATCGGTTCGTGTATCTTCACGTCGTCACTGTCCAGGTGGAATATTTCGATGTTGTCAATCGTGTAGACCTCTCCGCCTTCCGTTCCGATATAGTGGCCGTACCTCAGTGCCGAGCCGATCACGTCGCCCAGCGCATCGCACCGGGCCACCCCGTTTGTAATCCATTCCCAGTTTTTAAGGAGATATTCCGATGAGAGGGATTCATCCAGGTAGATGTTGATACCCTTCTCTACGGGTTTTATGAGTATCTCCTCCCCCTGGGGGGTTACGTGGAACTGGAATGGCTGGCAGGGCAGTTGCAGTATCTCAGGAAGTCCCCCGAAGATGTATTCCCCGATGCACCCGAACCGTGAGATATAAAGGTCGTGTGAGTTCCCCTCATCATCGACGACGGTGATGTGCGTATCCTTGTGCACTTTTTCAACGAGCTGAACATTTTCGATGTTAAAGTCCCGTGGCTTTTTCCCTTTCATCTTACCCAGAAGTTCGATGATCGCTTTCTTCAACCCTGTGAGTTTTATCTTCGAGCTGAAGACCTTTACCCGGGAATCCTTCGGCAGCGAGCGTATCGCGCCGCGGACCCAGTTTACGTATGAATGACCGATGCTTATGGGAAGCATGTCGGTGCTCGTGGGGTCGAGAAGCTCGTCGATCCTCGCATGCCACAGAGGGATGTGCATGCCGAGGAACTCGCCGGGGTTGGGGACGCCAAGGGTGGTCAGGAGCTTTTCCCTGTCCTTCGGTTTCCGCTCCGAAGCGGGGATTCCGAAAAACCGGTTCAGAGCCCTTTCATATCGCACCAGATCTTTTTTTATGGGATTCATAAAAGTCACCTTCAATAAAGAAAAACGTAATTTTATTTTATCATCCAGAGTTACCCGTTCAAGGTCTTTTCATGAAAAAATGGTTTTCAGAAGTTGTATAATCTAGAGAAACATCATCGGGGGAAAGCGATGGAATTGAAAAGTCTGGTCGAATCTTCCATTACGATGGAGTTCATGTCCATGATCATCTATCAGGAACTGGCGAACAGAATGATCGACGACAACTCGAAGAAGGTTCTCAAATATCTTGCGAGGGGAGAGGAGACCCACATAGCGAAGCTCGTGGAAATCTTTTCAAATTACGACGAACAGGGAAGCGAGGCGATTTCTGAAGTGGACATCATCCGGTCCCACAGGAGGGAGGCAATCGGGAAGCTGGAGAAGGCCCTCGACAAGTGGGGCATCTCCCCGGATTCCCCCCCGGAAAGCATTCTCGATTTTGCCCAGGATGCGGAAAGGTACGCGTTTAACTACTACATGGATCTTGCACAGAAAAGTGGCGACGGGGAACTTGCCGAAGTATTCAAGACCATCGCGAAAGAGGAAAAGGACCACGAAGTAAACATCATTCGGTTGCGGGAGATGATAAAAGCCGATTGATCTTTCCTTCCTTGCCTGAACTATGGTGAAATATTTTATTCGTCTCAGCGGCCAGGTCCCGCGATCCCGATCGAGACGGGAACCTGGGTTCCTGCCGCTGTGGGCCCCTCGAGTGCTGTGCTGAGGCGGACGGTAAAAGGTCTGTCCTATTCGGGGAGATGCCAAACAGGGTCCCTCTGAGAGAAGGGGCTGAGGGGGTAAACAATGCCTGAAAAGATAGTCGTCGTTGGCGCGGGGGTAATGGGTTCCGGAATTGCCCAGGTTCTCGTTACCGGAGGGTACGAGGTGGCCCTCGTCGATGTGGCCGATGAAGTTCTCGAGGGGGCAAGGACGGGTATCCGTGCCCGGTTGGCACGGTTGAAAGAAAAAGGGGTCATCGATGAGGAATCGTTTTCCGGGGCGATGGGGAGGCTCAAGATCTCTGTAGACCTCCTCGGGGAGGTCAGGGACGCTCTCTTCGTCATCGAGGCGGTTCCGGAGAAGCTGGAACTGAAACAGGATCTCTTTTCCTCTATTTCGCGGGAGGCCCCCCGGGACGCCGTGCTTGCCAGCAACACGTCGGAGTTGTCCGTGACGGCCATTGCCGGTGCCACCGTTTGTCCCGATAGAGTGATCGGTATGCACTGGTTCAACCCGCCTCCACTCATGAAGCTCATCGAGGTCGTCGTCGGCGTGGACACCTCCACCGAGACGGTCGATAAAACCGTTGCGCTCTCAAAAGCGGCGGGCAAGGAAGTGGTAATCGTTCAGGACAGACAGGGGTTCGTCACCACGAGGGTTCTGTGTGCCTTTCTCATCGAATGTTACCGGGTGCTCGAAGAGGGCATAGCCACCCGGGATGATATCGACAAAGCTGTCAGGCTCGCCTTCAACCATCCCATGGGCCCCTTCGAGCTGTCTGATATGATCGGCCTCGATACGATCCTGTTTGCTTCAAAGGGCCTGGCCGGGGCCTTCGGGGAGAGGTTCAGGGCTCCCCAGTCGCTGGTCAAACTCGTCGAGGCGCAAAGGTGCGGGGTCAAGAGCGGCGAGGGATTCTACAGATACGAAAAATAGGAAATCGGGAGTGCCGTCGTTCCAAAAAAAAGAGAGTGATCCCGGGTAGTGAACGGAACTGGGGATTTCGGATTGGGGAGCTTCTGTTTTTTTAATGGCTTTTCTCAACAAAATAGTGAAACTTGCGGTGGCTCTGGTATTTGCCGCTGCGGTGGCGCTTTCCTTTGGTTTTGTCGTGGAAAGGGTAATTGCATCCCTGGTCCCGAAAATCTACCCGGGAGCCGGTCACGTTATCAAGGCGGTGGTGTTCGTCATATCATTGCCGATTTGCTTTTATCTCGTTGAGAGTTATTTCATCAGGAAGGAAAAGGGCAGGTAGTGCGGGAAACCGAATATCCGGGAGTTATGAGCTGCTATCGTCATCTGGAGGATACTTCCCCCACAGCCTTTCCAGGGTCTCTCTGATCTGCTCTTCAAGCCCTCTTGCCGATGGCAGGTAGTATCGTCTCCGCGTTAGAGTTTCGGGGAAGTAATTTTCCTCAACGAAACCGCTATCGTAATCGTGGGGATACCGGTAATCGCTGCCGTAATCGAGTTCCTCCATCAATTTTGTCGGGGCGTTTCTCAGGTGAAGGGGGACAGGCTGTGCGCCCGTTTCCACCACATCCTGCATCGCGCGGTTAAAAGCCCGGTAAATGCTGTTGCTTTTCGGTGCCCACGCAAGGTACACGGCGGCCTGGGCAAGGGCCAGCTCCCCCTCGGGTGAACCGAGGACGGTGTAGGTTTTATGCGCCCCGAGCGCTACGTCGAGGGCACGGGGGTCAGCGTTCCCTATGTCCTCCGATGCAAAACGTATCATTCTCCGCGCTATGTAGAGGGGGTCTTCTCCTCCCTTGAGCATCCGTACGAGCCAGTAGAGCGCGGCATCGGGATCTGAGCCCCTGAGTGATTTGTGGAGGGCGCTGATCAGGTTGAAATGCTCCTCACCCGCCTTGTCGTAGAGGAGTGCTTTTTTCCGCAGCGCCTCTTCCGCTATTTGCAGGTCTATCCTGCTGGTATCCCTCGTCTTTGCGATGAACGTTGCGGCTTCAAGGGCGTTTATAACGGCCCTGCCATCGCCGTCGGCACTTGCGATCACGTGCCTCCTTGCCTCTTCCGTGACGGTGTACCCCTCTTTATGCAACCCGTGGGTCGGATGGTCGAGGGCCCTGGTCAAGATTCTATCCAGATCGGCGCTCTTTAACCTTTCAAGGACGAGGACCCTGCAGCGGGAAAGGAGAGCGCCCCGGATTTCGAAGGAGGGGTTCTCCGTGGTGGTCCCGATGAGTATGACCGTCCCGTCTTCCGTGTGGGGAAGCAGCGCATCCTGCTGGGCCTTGTTGAACCTGTGTATTTCATCGATAAAGAGTATTACGGGTTTTCCCGCTTTTATCCTGAGGGTTTCAACCTGTTTTATTGCATCCTTGATTTCTTTGATACCCGAGAGCACTGCCGAATACTTGAGGAAGGTGGCTTTGAGCTCCTTGGCTATGATCCTGGCAAGGGTCGTCTTTCCGGAACCGGGCGGCCCCCAGAATATCAGCGAGGGGAGCTTTTTCTCCAGAATCGCCGAGGAGAGAAATTTCCCTTTCCCCAGTATGTGGGTCTGTCCGAAGAAGTCATCGAGGCTTTCGGGTCTCAGCCTGTCGGCAAGGGGAGCCGTTTTCCCCCGTTCCCGCTCGTAAATCTCTTTGAAAAGTTCCATCTCACCCACCTTTTTCCCAACCCTCCTCGAAATTAATCATTCTTAAGAATTTACAATTCTGATAGAATTTCCATCAATAAAAATATTATACGGTATCGTGCAAAAGGAAAAGGCCCCCTCCGGGGATAAAAGGAGAAAAGTGTTGAAAAATATTGGTATTATTGCCAAGCACACGGAAGAGAAAACTGCCGAGGTCGTCTCGGGCCTCGTCGACTGGATCGAGGGAAAAAAGAAAAAAGCGATTCTCGACCGGGAAACAGCCTCGGTGATGCGCGCGGAAAACGGCGTTTTACGTTCACGGCTTCCGGAGATGTCCGACATCATCGTCGCCATAGGGGGCGACGGGACGCTCCTTTCAGCGGCGAGGGTGGTGGGGGAAACCGGCGTTCCGATACTCGCCGTGAACATGGGGAGCCTTGGGTTCATTACGGACGTAACCCTCGACGAGCTTAACTCGGTCATGGAGTCCGTGGTATCCGGTGATTTCGAGTACGACGAGAGGATGATGCTCGTGTGCCACGTTCACCGGCTCGGCGAGAGGGTTGCGGACTATACCGTGCTGAACGACGTGGTTATCAACAAGGGCGCCCTGGCAAAGATAATTGATATAAGGGCCTATGTTGACGAGCTCTACCTGACGACATTCAAAGCCGACGGCCTTATCATATCCACGCCCACGGGGTCCACGGCTTACTCCATGTCTGCGGGAGGCCCCATCGTCTACCCGGCGATGAAGTGCATCCTCGTGACTCCCATATGTCCCCACACCCTTACCAACAGGCCTCTCGTCATACCGGATAGCATGGTGATAAAGGCCGAACTCAGGACCAAGGAAACCGATATTCTGCTCACCCTCGATGGGCAGGTGGGCTTCGGGATAAGGGAGGATGATATAATCGAAGTGAAAAAGTCGAAATTGCCCCTCAAGCTCGTCAAGTCGCCTTTTAAAGGTTTTTTCGAGGTCCTCCGGACGAAACTGAAGTGGGGAGAGAGGTAAACCGTCCTTGCTGTCAGAAATTTCCGTCAAAAACATTGCTCTCCTGGAGGATGTGCAGGTCAACTTCCGGGAGGGCTTTAACGTAATCACCGGGGAAACGGGAGCCGGCAAGTCTATCCTCATCGAATCGCTCAAACTTGCCCTGGGGGAGAAAGTTGCCCAGAAACTTGTTCCCCGGGCAGATGAAGGTCTCGTCGAGATAGTGTATGACCTGCAGGGAGACGAGGAAACGGCCACTTCTCTCGAGAGCGCGGGCTTTTCTCACACGGACTCCCTCATCATGAGAAGAAAGGTTTCGCCTCATGGCAGGAGCCGCATTTACGTCAACGACTCGCCGGCGACGGGACAGTTTGCCGCCGAGATCACATCGGAGCTGGTGAGCATCCTCGGGCAGCATGGATACCAGCGGCTTTTCGGCTCCCGCAACGCGACGAAATTGCTCGATGCCTTCTCCGGGGCGCTTCCCCTGTACGATGAGTACCTGGGCGTGTACAGGAATTGGAGGAAGGTCATCAGGGAAATCGAGGTCCTGAAGGAAGATGCCCCCAACGTCTCAGGCAGAATGGAGTGGCTCGAAGGGTCAATCGCCGAGCTGACCGCGTTGGACATGAAGCCCGGCGAGGAAAGAGAGATCGAGGAGGAGCTCCCCCTGCTGAAAAACGCGGCAAAGATAAGGGAGGCGATCAGCGAAACCATCGATATGATAGACCAGAGCGACGACAGTTCTCTTTCCATCCTGAAAAGAAGCGTCGACTCCCTGAAAGACGCATCCCGTTTCGATCCCGCCCTTGCCGGGATTGCCACGAAGCTGGAAGAGCATATGTTCGGCATCACCGACATCGCGAGGGATCTCATGAAACGGTTTTCCGTGATAGACATCGATGAGGAGAAATACCAGCTCCTCGCAGAGAGGCTCAGCAACATCAAGCGTCTTTCGAGAAAGTATGAAGTTCAGCCGGAGGGGCTGATTCCCCGGATCGAAGAGCTCAAGGCGGAGCGGGTGAAAACTCAGGGTTCCATTGACTCGTTGAACTATCTCGCCCGCGAAGAGGAGAATCTCAGGGAAAATATGCTCGGCCTCGGCAGGTCTTTGAGCAAAAAGAGGCGGGAGAGCACTGCCGACTTCGAGGGCTCAGTCCTCGCCGAGCTATCGGATCTCGGCCTGTCAGGAGCGTTGTTCAGGGTCGTATTTACGGACTTAAACGAGGACGAACTTTCCTCTTACGGTCTCGAGAGGGCCGATTTTTTCTTCTCCCCCTCCTCCTCCTTTGCGGGAGGCCCCCTGTTTCATATCGCCTCCGGCGGGGAACTTTCACGGATCATGCTTGCTGTGCACAATACTGTCTCGGGGGGAGAAAAGTTCAAAACACTCGTTTTCGACGAGGTCGATGCGGGGATAGGCGGTTCGATGGCAGAGGTTATCGGTGAAAAGCTCAAGCAGCTCTCTTCCTCGGCCCAGGTTATCTGCATCACCCACCTGCCCCAGATCGCGGCGCTGGCAGATCATCACATCAAAATCGTCAAGGTCAGGAGCGGGAAGCGGGAGAGGGCGGTTGCGAAGTCACTCGACCGCAGGGAGAGAGTCGCCGAGATTGCGAGAATGGTGTCCGGGGAGCGGGTCAGCGATGAGGCCAGAAAATATGCAGAAAACCTTTTGAAGAGCGGTTCGAAACGATGAAAATCAGGAGAGCCACCATAAAGGATGCCCGTGAGATCTACGCCTTGATAGCGAACTTCGCCGCACGGGGGGATATGCTGCCCCGGCCGCTCAGCGAAATTTACGAGCATATCCGTGATTACCTGGTCTGCATCGACAACGAGGGCAGGTTGCTGGGAGTCTCCTCACTTCACATCATGTGGGAAGACCTGGCCGAGATCCGCTCTCTCGCCGTCTATGCAGAACATTCAGGGAAAGGAGTGGGCACGAAGCTGGTGGAGGCGTGCATAGATGATGCGGTTATTCTTGGGATAAAAAGGATTTTTGCTCTCACCTACAAGCCCGCATACTTCAAGCGCTTCGGGTTTGACGAGGTGGACAAATCTACCCTTCCGCAAAAGATCTGGTCTGATTGCCTGAAGTGCTCAAAGTTCCCTGACTGTGATGAGACTGCAGTTATCAGGGATATACAGGACCAAAAAAGGGTGTATGAAGAGGCTCATCAATAAGATAGAACGCATGATCGCGAAAAAGGATGTCGACGATTTCGAGGTGTCTGCCATCGAGTCTCAGAGGACCACCATCGAGTCGAAGGACGGGAAGGAGGACTTCATAGCCGAGTCAGACTCCCGTGCTTTTGCCGTCAGGCTGTTGAAGGGTCACCGTCTGGGGTACGCTTACTCCATGTCCGATGATGATGCGTCACTCATGGCCATGGTGGAGGGGGCGGATTTTGCCGCGTCGAATCAGGACGAGGACGAACATGTCCTGCTGCCCGAAGGGCCCCGGAAGTTCCCGGCTGTCCAGTTCTCTCCCCGCGAGAGTCCCGTCGACCTGAGGAGGAAGGTCGATTTTGCTGTAGACCTCGAGATGCTCACCAGGGGAAGGGACAAAAGAATCACAAATGTCCGCTACGCTACCCTTCGCGAATCGTCCTCTACCTTTTACCTGAAGAGTTCGCGGGGAGTTGAGGGTGAGTACGAAAAATCTCTCTACCTTGCCTACGTCTATGCTGTTGCCGATGAAGGGGGCCAGTCGGAAACGGGGTTCGGTATCGATTTTGCGGAAACCTTCGAGGGTATCGAATCGCTCAAGGAAAAAGTGGCAGAAGATGCAGCCATGAGGGGGCTCCGCATGCTCGGGGCACGGAGAATAAGGACGGGGCGCTACCCCGTGGTCATAGAGAATGGCGCGATGACGGAGCTTCTGGGGGTGCTGGTGCCCTCTTTCAACGGCAGGAACGTTGCCCTGGGCAAGTCTATGCTCGCAGGTTTACAGGGCAGGAAAGTTTTTTCAGAAGAGATCACCATTCTCGACGACCCGCTCATGCCGGGCGGCATGGGGAGCTGCCCTTTCGACGGGGAGGGAGTAGAGTCGAGAAGAGTCGACATCGTCACAGGGGGGATATGCGGGGAGTACCTCACCGACTCCTACTGGGGAAGGAAGCTGGGAACGGGCACAACGGGAAGCCTGAGGAGGGATAATATAAAAAACGGCCCTGACATCGGCATCTCAAACCTGTACATAGAGCCCGGGGTCGCCCGGCTCGGAGACATTTACGGGGAGCTCGGCAGCGGAGTTCTGTTGACGGGATTCATGGGAATTCACACTGCCGACCCTGTTTCCGGGGATTTTTCCGTTGGGGCCTCGGGGATCTCCTTCGACGGGGGTGCAATGCGCTACCCGGTGAGAACTTTCGCTGTGTCGGGAAATATAGTAGAGTTGCTGGGAAGGGTTGTTGCCAGGGGATCGGATCTCGAGATGTATGGAAGCACCGGGTCCCCTTCGATAGCCTTCGAGTTCATCGATGTGGGAGGGGAATGATGGCGAAGGAATTCGTTTTCGACCTCGATAATACCCTCTACTCTCCTGAGTTGGGCCTCTGGGAATTGATCGATGGGAGAATAGAGGAATATGTCGGGCGAGTTTTGAATGTGGATCCGGAAACAGCCAGGAGCGTCAGAAAAGGATTCTTGAGGGTATACGGAACGACGCTGAAGGGGCTGATGCTGAACCACGGCGTCGATCCCCCTGATTACCTTTCCTATGTGCACGATGTAGACATCGAGGGGATGATCGAGCGAGACGGGGAGCTCCTTGACATGTTCAATTCGATCCCCTACCGGAAATATGTATTTACCAATGCTTCTTCCGATCACGCTTCACGGGTCTTGGCCTCGCTGGGTATCGAAAAGTGTTTCGAGGAGGTCTTCGATATACACTTCATGGACTTTCTTGCGAAACCGGGGATATACCCCTTCCGGAAGCTCGTGTCATACCTGGGCGTCGATCCCGGATCTATCGTCTTCTTTGACGATTTCGAGGAGAATATCAACACGGCAAAGAGGCTCGGCATCTTCTCGGTCCTCGTTTCCCGAAACGGAAAAGGGGCGGGGGCTGACATGGTCATCGACAGCGTGAAAAAAATACCCTCCGTCCTCGATGACATTCTAAAGGGCAAGGACGATCGGTTCGATAGGAACTAAGAGAAGCGTGAAGGATTCGTGCATATGACTTTTGCCTGGTTTACCTTTGTTGCCGGTGTTGTGATCGGGGTCGTCGTCGGCTACTTCATTTCGAGCTCGAGGCTCGAGACGAAGTTCATCAGGGCTGTATCCGCGCTGAAAGAGGAAGTCACCGGCCTGCGGGGAGAGGTGGCAATCCTGAAGGACGCTCTTTTACGGTCCGAGGAGGAGAGGGAGAAGTTAGCCCGTTTCAACGTACTCATTCCTGAGATTATCAGAAAGCTCACAACCAACGTTTTCTCCGATGACATCCCATTTATTGCCGTTCGGACGATAAAGAGCTTTTTCGGCGCGGGCCTCGTGGCCTTTTTCCGGAAGGAGTCGGAAGACGAGTATATCCTGAAAATGGGGGCCGGGTACGCGGACCATCTGAATGGAACCCTGCGTGTAAGAACGGGTGAGGGTATCGTGGGCATTTCCCTCGAACAGAGGAAGACCCTGAGTGCCGAAGATTACACGGACCTGGAAAGGTACTCGAGAGTATCATTATCAGAGTTCGAGAGGAAGGGCTTGAAAGCCCAGCTGGTAACCCCTATTATCGGGGTGGAGGGCATCTACGGAGCAGTTGCGGTTGCAGACATGTCATTCCGGTTACCGGAGGAAAAGAGATATCTGTCCATGATCGGGGATATTATCGGCCTTTCATACGATAAGGCGAAGATTATTCTCGACGCGGAGCTTGCCGATGTGATAGACGAAATGTGCGGCGTTTACAGCAAGGACTACTTCGCCCAGCGATTTGTTTCTGAACTGAGAAAGGCGGATAACTACCTCCTTCCCCTTTCTCTGGTGATGCTTCAGATAGACGGGTTCGAAGAAACAGAGGGGCGTGGAAGTCCCGGGGTAAGGGACGCCATTGTTCAATTCGTGGCAGGGGTTGCCAGGGAGAAGACGCGGAGGGCGGATTTTGTCGCACGGGTCGACACCGACAGGTTCGTTATCGTCATGGTGGCGTCGACGAAGGAACAGGCTTATGTGCACGGGGAGAGGCTGTGCAATGCCATCAGCTCTGCCCGTCTCTCGATTCCCGACGAGAGGGAGGATGTTTCGGTAACCGTGAGCGGAGGTGTCTCCGGTTACCACATCGATGGAGACCAGCCCGCAGATCTTATCAGAGCATCGGAAGAAGCTCTCCGGGTGGCCAGATCCAGCGGTGGTAACAGGGTAGTTAAGCATGAGCGTGAAAGAAGAAACGGGAATGCGTAGGAACTGAGGGAAGATGGCCCAGAAAAAGAGGAAGGAAGAGAGGAAGATATTATTCAATACCCTTTTCCCTGAGGAGGCAAGGGGGGTCATTTCTACGGGCCAGGATGTTGAGCTCGTGGAAATGGAGAACCAGCTGGAGAGGGGTATCGTGGGAAACATCTACCTCGGGGAAGTCGAAAACGTTGAGCCGGCGCTGCAGGCGGCATTTGTGGACTTCGGGGGCAAAAGAAACGGGTTTCTCCCCTTCTCCGAGTTTTTCTCTCCCGCCCTGGTTTCGAGAAAGAAATCGAAAAAAAGGAAGAACAACCATCCCGAGGGGAAGGTGTATCTGAAAAAAGGGGACAGGATAATCGTCCAGGTTGTGAAGGATGAATCCCCGCTCAAGGGTGCCGTCCTGACCTCCTACGTCTCCATTGCCGGGCGGTACCTGGTATTGATGATGGGGATGAGGAAAGCGGGGATATCGAAGAGAATAACCGATGAGGGGACCCGGGAGAAGATCAAAAAGCAGGTGGCCAAGCTGAGTCTCCCCGCGAACATGGGCGTCATCGTCAGGACGGTTGGAGCCGACAGAAAATTGAAGGAGCTCAGGGAGGACCTGAGGAAGCTCAAGGAGCACCTGGGGATCGTCCAGAAGAAGGCGAAGGAAATGGAAAAGCCCGGTATCCTCTATGCGGAGCAGGACCTGGTAACCCGTTTCCTGAGAGACCACTATGATTCGGCTGTGTCCAGGATTGTGGTCGATACTGACGCGTCCTACGAAAGGGCCCTCGGTTTCCTGAACATATACGCCCCCGAAAAGAAGGGAGACCTTTTCCGATACAAGGGCAAGGTCCCGATTTTTGATCATTACCGTGTCGAGGAGGGGGTAGAAAAGATTTTTTCAAACCGTGTGGAACTCGCGTCGGGGGGATACCTTATCATCGATGTCACCGAGGCGTTTATCACTATCGATGTGAATTCGGGCAGGAGCGTGAAGGATAGGGACATAGAAGAGACAGCCTACAGGACGAATCTCGAGGCTGCCAGGGAAATCCCCCGGCAGCTCCGCCTGAGGGACCTTGGCGGTATCATTGTGATGGATTTTATCGATATGGAGAACAGGCAGCACAAAAGAGAGGTCGAGAGGGCTGTTCGGACGGCAATGCGGGGGGAGAAGGCGCGGCATGATATCGGTCCTATCGGGAAATTTTCCGTGATGACCATGACGAGGCAGAGGCTCGGTACGTCCCCCTATGCGGTTCGCTTCGAGGAATGCCCGAGCTGTTTCAGGTCGGGAAAAAGAAAGAGCTCTGGTTCGGTGAGTTCAGAGTTCTTCAGAGAAATTCTCAGAAGAAGCGTTCCCGATGAGGAAAATGTGTTAAAATTTACCTTGAGTCCACTACTCTTCGAATATATCGTGAACACTCTTTCAGAGAGAATCAGGGAGATCGAGGAGTACACGGGCAACAGGCTGGATCTCAAGGTCGATTTTTCCCTGCGGGGGTATTCGTTTGCAGGTGCACCACCTTGATGGTGAGAAGGCCTTAGAGTTAACTTTCATCTGATAATTTACTGTTTTGTCTATTCCTGAACATGGGGCGAATTATATGGTCATGAGCAGCCGACTCTGGACGGACAATTTCCACGACTTCCTCGTAGACCGGGACCAGGAGAGGTGTATCCAGTGTCTCGTATGTGTAAGGCAGTGCCCCTACGAGGCGAACATCTACCGTGAGGCGGCAGACGTGGTCGACTCGGTTCACAAGAACTGCACCGGCTGCCATCGCTGTGAGGCACTGTGTCCCACTCGCTGCATAACCATAAGGCTCAACCCTTCTGAACTCCGTCCTCACGCAACCTGGACGTCCAGGAATGTCAAGAACGTCTACAAGCAGGCACGGACGGGGGGTGTGCTCCTCACCGCGACGGGCTGCGAACTCGACTATCCCACCTACTTCGATAATATCCTCATCGATGCATGCCAGGTGACCAACCCCTCCATCGACCCTCTCAGGGAGCCAATGGAGCTTCGGACCTACATAGGGAGAAAGCCCGAGAGGCTGGAGATGGAAACGGGGGAAGACGGAAGGGTCAGGCTGAAGACTGAGATTGCACCCCAGCTCACCTGCGAGGTGCCCATCCTCTTTTCCGCGATGTCTTATGGGGCGGTGAACCTGAACTTTTGCGAGGCCCTTGCAATCTCCGCGACCGGGACGGGAACCTACTGGAACACCGGGGAGGGGGGGCTCCACAAAAAGCTCTATCCTTATGGAGCGCGCACGGTGGTCCAGTGCGCCTCCGGAAGGTTCGGGGTGAGCAAGACCTATCTCGAGACGTCGGCAGCCATTGAGATCAAGGTCGGCCAGGGGGCAAAACCCGGAATCGGCGGCCATCTGCCTGGCGAGAAAGTGAACAGGGATATTTCGGAAACCCGGATGATTCCTATCGGGAGCGACGCTATTTCCCCTGCTCCCCATCACGATATCTACTCGATAGAAGACCTGAGGCAGCTCATATTTGCCCTGAAGGAGGCTACCGACTACGAGAAACCCGTCTTCGTCAAGATCGCTGCGGTGCACAATTCCGCGGCTATAGCGAGCGGGATCGCACGGGCAGGGGCAGATGCCATCGTTATCGACGGGTTCAGGGGGGGCACGGGAGCGGCACCGACGATGATACGGGACAACGTGGGCATTCCCCTCGAACTGGCAATTGCCTCTGTTGATGACCTGTTGAGGTCCCAGGGCATCAGAAATGAGATTTCTCTTATAGCGGGGGGAGGGATACGGAACAGTGCAGACGTGGTGAAAATAATCGCCCTGGGGGCCGATGCCGCGTATATCGGCACTGCTGCGAAGGTTGCCGTGGGCTGCACCGTCTGTCAGAGGTGCTACACGGGAAAGTGTCCCTGGGGAATTACGACGAACGACCCGACGCTCTCGAAGAGGTTGAACGTCGAGATTGCCGCGGAGCAGCTCACCAACCTCATCGACGGGTGGGCCCACGAGATCAAGGAGATGATGGGGCTCATGGGAATAAACGCCATCGAGAGTCTGCGGGGAAACAGGGAGAGGCTTCGCGGTGTCGGCCTCACGGACCGGGAGCTGAACATCCTCGGACTCAAGCACGCAGGTGAGTGACATGAAGAGAGTTTACCCCAAGGAAGAGTACTGCATGGGCTGCGCTCTTTGCCTCGTGGCCTGCGTGGTGGAGCACTCGGAGAGCAAGGACATTCTTCTGGCCTACAAGAAAGAGAGTCCCCGGCCGGGGGAGAGGAACGTCGTTGAGGAGGGGTTCGAGGGTGACTGTTTCTCGCTGCAGTGCAGGCACTGTGAAAGGCCGGACTGCGTCGACGCGTGCATCAACGGCGCTCTCTACAGGGATGACGGGGTGATAAAGGTAAACAAGGATCATTGTGTTGCCTGCTGGATGTGCATCATGGCCTGCCCCTACGGGTGCATTTACAAGGAAAAAAACAGGGAGGGCGGCTGGAATTCCAACAAGTGCGATCTCTGTCCCGATCGAGAGATTCCCGCCTGCGCAGAGGTCTGTCCCAACAGAGCCCTCGTGTACGAGGAGAGGTAGATGAGGTACGTGATCATCGGCAACTCGGCCGCAGCCGTTCACGCCATAGAGGAGATACGGAGGATGGATGAATCGGGGGAAATCGTCGTCTTTTCCCGCGAACCGTACCTGGCCTATTCCCGTCCCCTGATAACGGAATATCTCTTCGATGGCGTTCCTGAGAGGAAGATGGCCTATCGCGATGCGGCGTTTTACAGAAGGCACTCCGTGGACCTGAGGCTCGCCGTCGAAGTGGTGAAGATCGACAGGACGAGAAAGGAGATTGTCGATTCAAAAGGGGGCGTAACGGTGTACGATAAACTGCTTCTCACTGCCGGGGGTGTCCCCTTCGTTCCGCCCCTCAAGGGAGGGGACCGGGAAAACATATTCACCATGATGACCTGGGACAGCGCGAAAAAGGTGAAAGAAAAGCTCAAGGATATCCGCCGCGCCGTTGTTCTCGGAGGCGGCCTTATCGGTATGAAGACCGCCGAGGGGATTCACGAGGCGGGGGTAAAGACGACGGTAATCGAACTGGCCCCTCAGATCCTGAGCAGGATTCTCGATTCTGGGGGTGCCCGGTTGTTCGAGGATTACCTCCAGAAGCGGGGAATGGACATAATTCTGGCGGACACGCTGGAAGAGGTTCTGGGAGACGGCCGCGTTTCCGGCGTCCGGCTTCGAAGCGGGCGGGAAGTCGAGTGCGATATCCTCATCCTTGCCATTGGCGTCGTTCCCAACGTTTCGATTGCGAAGGAAGCGGGGCTCGATACGAACAGGGGGGTCCTGGTCAATGAAAGAATGCGGACGAGCGACCCCGATGTGTTCGCCGCGGGGGATATCGCGGAGTCTTACGACCTGGTCGTCGATGAAGCTCGTGTCAACGCCATATGGCCCCTTGCAAGCCAGCAGGGCAGAGTTGCCGGGGCAAACATGGGTGGGAGGGACGAGTCCTTCCTGGGGGGGTTTCCCAAGAACTCACTCAGCCTTCTCGGTCTCCACACCATATCCATGGGCCACGTAGACCCGCCGGACGATACCTATGAGGTTATTTCCAGGATCGACAGGGAGAAACACCTCTACAGAAAGTTCATCCTCAAGGATGGGTATATCTGCGGAGGTATATTTGTCGGGGATATCGAAAAAGCGGGGATCATAACGGGACTCATAAAGAACAGGATCCTCCTCGAAGGGGACGTCTCGTGGCTGCTCTCGGGGGCCCCGCAGCTGATCTGGCTGAACAAAACATACAGGGACGAAAAACTCACGAAACCGGTGTATAGTTAATCCAGGACATGCAGACCTCAGATAAAAAGATAGGATTTGCTGTTCCTGACCGGGAGGCCCTCGAGAGAATCAACAGACTCACGATGGTCTACATCGTTACCTCTTTCTTCTATCTGATCCTGGGAATGGCCCTCGGGGCGGGGATGCTTGTCACGGGGAACGATAACTTCCTCTTCACCCACGTTCACCTTCTCCTCGTGGGATTCGTGGTGTTTCTCATTTATGGCGTGGGGTACAAACTGCTCCCCACGATGTTCTTCGGGTATCCGGGCCTTCCCTACATACGCCTTGCGTGGCTTCAGTATGCCCTTGCCAATACGGGGCTCATCCTTATGATACTCTTTTACAATGTTTTTCCCCTCCATCTCCAGAGCAGCACGATCCTTTTTATTTCGGGAGCCGCAGAGTTCGCCGCCTCCCTGCTCTTCGTCTTCATCATGGTCTCCTGTATTGTAAGCAGATCCGGTTAGGGCATCCCCATCACTCACTTTTGTCTCCCGGCCCACCTTTCCGATCGGAAACGAAGTCATCTCATTGCCCCCTGCGATAAAAGCCTTGTGTTCCCCCCGGTATGGTTATAATCTTAATGGCTAAGAACAGAAGTGGTATGGGGATTGATGAAGGGAAGGCTACATTCCGACAGGGCTTTGCTAGCACTGGTGCTTTTCTCTGTAATCCTTTCCGCCTCTTTCCTTTTTTTCGTGATGTACAAGATCGGGGAGAATAGCATCGTCACCCCGTATCTTGCGTACCTCGAGGAGTCTTCCCACAGGCTGAGTGACCTGGTTGCCGACGCGATTGACGAGCAAGTTTCTGCATTCTGGAAAGATTTCGGTCAAACGATCCCCGGCCCGGGCGAATTCGAGTCCGTTGAGAATAAAACTATCGAGGGGGGCAGTTATTACCCCCTCGTGCTCGTAGAACTCTTTGACGGTTCCGGGAACCTCCGGGGGCGGTGGTTCGATTCCGACGGGGGTGACGGGTTTCCCGCTGATCTCCTGAAAAATTATCCCCTGGGAAAACCCTTTCCTGATGTGCTTTCGCGCAGAGGAAAGGTATACGTGGTGTTCCAGCGGAATCTTCAAAAAGAATCAGGCGGGATGGGGATAAGGGGGGTTGCAGCGCTGGAGGGAGCACCGTTTCTCTCCTCCCTCAAGGCAAGGCCCGAATCGTTGGTTTTCGTTACGGAAGGCCGTTTTTTCCCCATCATGGAGGTGACCGGACAGCGGAACTGCCTGTCCTGCCATCCGGAGAAACCTGCTGGAGGCTCTTTCCCCGTTCCCCACCGGGGATTCATAAAGGGGAGGGGGCTTTTTCTCTCCGGCAGCGTAAAGGGATCTCGATTCGCAATCCAACCCGTGGCTCTGGGAGAAAAGGACGATTCCTATCTCCTCATCGGGTTTCCCTCTGAAGAGACGATCACGTCACTGAACGCCTTCAGGCGGTTGCTATTGCCCACGTGGCTGCTCCTCTGCGTCGTGGTAGCGCTGGGGACCCTGATTCTCTACCGCCGGCTGAAGGACCCGGAAAGGCGCCCTGCTTCAGAGGCGACAGATCTTCATGTCGGCCCGCGCGTCAGCGGGTGGAGAGAAAGTCTTCCACGGAAGCCGGTTCTCCGCAAGGGTGCGGGGGAGGCCGGCTCCCCCCCCTCTGTCCCGGCAGAGGCCGAAATGGATACCGCATGTCAGGGGGACCGTGAAATGGGCGATTACCGGAACTTACGGGAAAAAGCCCTTACGAAGATAAAGGAGCTCAGCGGGTTTTTGAGCGCGGTGAACAGAATTACCTATCCGGAGAGGCTCGGCGAAACGATCGTCTGGAACATGATGAATATCATTCCCGGCGAACTCATTCTCCTCGCCGTAGCGGGAACTGCGGGTCCGGGAGGGGAGTACGATGTGTTCTGCGCGCAGAGATTCAGAAAAGATTCAGTGGCGGAGATGTTCATAAAGAAGATGCAGCGGGAGTTTCCATCCTATGTGAAAAACGTTATCCACACGAGGGTTGTCGACGTGGAGAGGGACTCCTTTTTTGCACGGTATGGCGTGTACAAACACGGCCTGAAAAAGGGGCTCCTTTTGCCTGTCGAGATAAGGGGGGTCATACTCGGGGTCCTGGCGATTTTCAGGCGGGGAGAAGACTCCTTCCCATCCTTTGACATCGAGCTTGCATCGGTCCTGGCCGGACACCTCGGGACGGTTGTCGAAAACGCAAAGCTCCATGAGGAGGTAAAGACAAACTACTTCAACACGCTCAGATCCCTTATCAGCTCCATCGAGGAGAAGGACAGGTACAGGAGGGGCCATTCTGAGAGGGTTGCAGATATTGCCCTTTCGATGGCGGACAGAGCGGGACTGTCGAAGCGCAGAAGGAACATCCTCTTTCAGTCGGCAATCCTTCATGATATCGGGAAGATATCGATAAGCCCGGCCATACTGGGAAAGAGAGGAAGGCTCAGCGACGAAGAGATGCGCCTGGTTCGGCAGCATCCCGTTATCGGCTACCGGATAATTGAGCCCCTGAGCTTTTTGAAAGAAGTGAAGGCGTGTATCAGTGAGCACCATGAACGGTGCGATGGGAAGGGTTACCCGAGCGGCCTAAGCAGGGAAGGCCTGACACTCGAGGGACGCATCCTGGCTGTAGCTGACGCCTTTGATTCCATGATATCAGAGAGGCCTTACCGCAAAGCGATGACCGACCGGGAAGCCATTTCCGAGTTGCAAAGGAACGCAGGAGGGCAGTTCGACCCCGGTGTGGTTGAGCTGTTCGTTTCCGTTTACCGGGAAAAAGAGGCCGGGAAACTATCTTCCCCGCCGCAGAGGGGGTAAATTCCCCTTACATGCGAAACGCCCCGTGTCATTCAACCAGGGGCGTGTCGGGGATGAACTTCCTGAAACCGGATCCTCCCGCTTCGTTTATGTAATAGTATCTCCGGTTCTCCTTCCACATGGGAAGGCAGACGAGCATCGTGTCCCGCTCGTTTTCATCCACGGTGATCACCTTTTCCACGTGATAATGACCGATGATGACCGTGTCGTACCCTTTTTTCGTGGCATGCGATGTAAAGGTTCGGCCCTCGTCCTCCGGGAAGTTGTAGCGGAACCGGGGGTTTGTTTTCTTCAGTTTTCCCTCGAGGTTTCTTGCCAGTGGCAGTGCGATTCCTGCCGGTATGGCCGAAAAAAGTGAGTAGGCAACGCTGTTTTTTGATAAGGATTTCCAGAACCGGTACTGGATGTCGTGCCTGTTCACCGTGTCTCCGTGGAGGAGAAGGATCTTTTTCCCGCCGATTTGCACCGCGAGTTCTCTTTCCGCGATATTTTTGAAGTATTTTTCCACCCACGAGCCGACGAGGAAAAAATCCCTGTTTCCCTCTATGTAGTGGACAGCCAGCCCCCTCTCGGAGAGGGATGCAATTTCGGCGATGACCTTTTCCTGGAAGGGAAAGGTGAGGGTTTTTTTCCCAAACCAGAGATCGAAAATATCACCGAGGAGGAACACCTCGACTCCCTGCCGCCAGGCGTTTCTCATGAGGGAATGGAAAGCTTCCGTGTCCTCATCCAAGTCGTTCAGGTGAGCGTCTGATAAAAATATGGAGGCTTTCGCTTTTATCATTTAGCCGACCCTTGATTCTAATTTGCACAGGTTATATCTTAAAATGTTAAAAATTCAGTATCAATAGATACTCTCGCTATTTTCAGATGGAGGCAGATATGGAGGGATTACTCGATGGCGTGGTGGTGCTCGACCTTTCGCTGCAATTGCCGGGGCCCTTCTGTTCACTTCTCATGGCCGATTATGGTGCCGAAGTTATCAAGGTCGATGAGCCCTTCCCGAGAAAGAGAATAACCTTCGGCGACTCACAGGGACCCGGCGTTACGCCGGGAGAGATATACCTGAACAGAAACAAGAAGAGCCTCACCCTGAACCTGAAGTCCGAAGAGGGAAGGGAGATATTCTACAGGCTCTCGGAAAACACCGATGTCGTGCTGGAAGGATTCAGGCCCGGCGTTTCGGAGAGGCTCGGCGTGCACTACGAACGGCTGGCGGAGATAAACCCCCGTATCGTCTACTGCTCGATTTCGGGATTCGGGCAGACGGGGCCCCGGAGGGGCCAGGCGGCACACGATATAAATTACATCTCCCTTGCCGGGCTTCTCGGGGTCTGCGGGGAAAAGGGGGGAGCTCCCGTTATCCCCCCCGTCCAGATTGCCGATCTGGGTGGCGGTGCCTTCCAGGCACTCTCGGGAATCCTCATGGCCCTATTAGCGAGGGAGAGGACGGGAAAGGGAACGTACGTGGACGTGTCGATGTTTGACGGTGTCATCTCGTGGCTTTCCATCCATGCCGCGCTTTTTTTGCTGACGAATGAGATACCTCAAAGGGGTGAGATGCCGCTAACCGGCCTCTTTCCGGGATACAACACATACCGGTGCCTCGACGGAAAATATCTGAGCGTGGGGGCCCTCGAGGATTGGTTTTTCGACAGGCTCTGCGAGATCCTTGGCAGGCCTGATCTTGCGGGAAGTGCCACTCTGTTCGACCCCGATGGGAGGATCGCGGGTGAGCTGCAGAAAGAGTTTGAAAAGAAAAAAAGGGAGGACTGGGAAAAAATCTTCGAGGGGGAGGACGTGTGCGTTACCCCTGTTCACGATTTCAAGGAGGCTTTCGAAGACCCCCAGACCCGGGCGAGGGAAATGGTCCTGGACCTTGAACATCCCGGCTTCGGGGCCCACAGGCAACCCGGCTTTCCCATAAAATTTTCCGATTTTTCCGGAAAAATAAGAATGCGGGCACCCTACCTGGGAGAGCACAACAGGGAAATCCTGCGAGGTATCGGTTACGGGGAAAACGACATAGAAAAACTCATCAGGGAGAGGGTAATTCGGGATTTTCCGTCTTCCCAATCTCATACGGAAGGGGAGAGTTGAGAACACCCCCTCCCCCCCTTGATTTTGCTTTTGGGTAGATGTAGATATCCAAAAAGAGGTAGAATCAGGTCCTGCTCTACTTTTTTCTCGCCGCTTTTTTGGCTGCCGGTTTTTTGGCTGCCGCTTTTTTGGCTGCCGCTTTTTTTGGAGCCGCCTTTTTTGCCGGGGCCTTTTTGGTTTTATTCTCGCACTCGGCGCACTTTTTACCCTTCGGTCTCGACTTCAGCGCTTTCCAGCCTTTGTTCGTCTTTACGTTTTTAGGGACTTTAGAACACGCCGTCGTCGTGTGATAGGTTGCGCTTCCGATTTTCTGGAAAAAAGCCATTTACGCCTCCTTTGAGAAGTTTTTTTTAACATAGCAAGAAAATTCAATGGAAACAATATTTTTTGTGCGCCGGCAGGGCCATTGTTGCCTTTTTCGGATCAATGAACAGTGAATTCGCGAAATCAATGGTTTTTTGCGAAATTTCTCTTATTGCCCAATCGGTTCTGCAAAATGTTTTGCGCCTCCGCATATCTTTTTCATTCAGTGTCTGAGTTTTTGAGGGAATTGTACATATTTTCGTAAATTTTCAGCACTTCCTTGGAAACCTGATCGGGCAGCCGGACAGGGGTCAGCGTTCCCGGAGGAAGATGTGATACCACCGAGTGGGTGAGAATAGCTGCCGTGATTTTCAGCGTCTCTTTTTTTTCCATGGTCTCCTCCCTTTTATTTTTTGATCCATTTTTTCCCAGTTGTTACGCTACCCTGTGACGGTGACGATTGCAAGACCAACCGGTCGATCGTATACACATACCTTGCTGAGAATGCAATCACCATGTGCCGTCTCAAAGGTGAAAGACTCGAGTTTCCACCTTCCACTATCCCGTCTGTTCTTGCCTGTTCAAAAAGCTTGCGTGAAGGGGCGAACCGAAAACCGGGCACAGAATGATCTGGTCAATTCAAAAGGGATACGGTAAAGTCCAGGTCAACCCTGATACCCTTTCCCCGGGAATTCCCCTCCGGGCTCTTTGCAAGGTATCTTCCGGGTATCTTGAAGACCTTCTCCCTGGCATCCCAGATGATCCTGTTGCTGGTAATTTTCTTCCCGGTTTTCAGGTCCTGAAGACAGGCGCGGATCAGCTCGGTTCTCTTTTTTTCGAGATCGATTTGGGCTTCCTCAGACGAGACGGACAAAAGGGGGACCTCACCCCGCATAACTTCCAGGACGAACCCCTTGATGACCCCTCTCGTGATGACGCCGAGTCCACTTCGTGAAACGGCGATTCCCTTCAATGATGAGATGTGCTCATCGAGGGAGAAAGGGTCCCCCCCTTCCGGAGTCGAACCCTCTGAGAGATGATATTCCAGCTTTGCGTTGGTCATGCCGATTTCGTTGAAGGGCTTTATGTTGAAGATGTAAAACCTCCTCGGCTTTACCGAGAGCTCGTCTGCAATTATTCTGCTCACGACCCTGCCGCTTCTGATCGTCGTCGCCGATATACCCTTTATCGATGCTGGGCTTACAAGCCGTGTGCGTTTGCCCGTTTCAGGCGGGAGGGGGTCCCTTTTTAACGCTGCCCACAAAAGCGTCATGATGAAAAGGGCCGACAGGAGCGTGAGCAGGATATTTTTCCTCTTTGATACGTTCATGCCCGGGCACCAAAGAAAAGCGACCCGGCCGCGGGGCGCTTTTGTTCCTATCCACTACTGGAGGATATCAGGGATGCCGTCTCCTCCGCCGGTTATGGTCAGGGTGATAGAGCCGCCAGGTAAAACAGAGTATATGCCGGCTATGTTGCCCGTTGACGGAAAACCGCCGCTTTCGAACTCATCGAAGGTCCCCGCCCAACTGCCGTTCCCGTTGAAGTCGATTATGGCATTCCTCACGAAAGCCCGGGAGGGGAACAAGAGTGAGCCGAAATTATCCATGTCCAGGCTCCTGAAGCTGTACGTACCCGCGAGGTCGGCGTTGCTGAAGACCCCACCCTTCTTCGCCGCGATGGCTATGCTCTGATTGACTGTTGTGTTCGCGGTTTGCTCTGTTGCAACGATGAGGCCCCCGCCTGAGGAAATTCTTCCCGAAAAGTTTTCTCCGGAGGAGGTGACGGTGAGATCCAGGTCGCCTTCTCCACTATTGACCGAATAGGTTCCTTCCACACTGTCTGTTCCAAACGAGCCGTCACTTGTGAGCACTTGCCTGGTTCCCGACCAGCTGCCGAGACCGTCGAAGTTCATGTCGGGGATCGCGGAAATTTCCGATTGCGGACTGGCCGTTGCAAAGTTGTCAAACGACAGCGCCCTGAAACTGTGATTTCCCGTGAGGGAGGCGTTGCCGAATCCGCTTCCTATCTTTACGGCGAATTGAATCTCCAGATCGCTGTCATCTGTGCCGGTTAACGTGAAACTTTCCCCACTGCCCGGGGAAAGGTCCCCCGAGAACACAACGGGGGGTATCGGCGCGTTGTCTCTGGTCGTCACGACGAAGGTGAAAGAGCCGTCATCTTCCACTTGGTACGTTCCCCCTGCAGCCCCGATTTCTGTAACCCCGTCACTTGAGAAGTCGCTGAATGCTCCCAGCCAGGTTCCGTCACCGAGGAAAAATGGAATGAGGGTCATTATCCTGGCTTCTCTCACCGAGAGATCCTGAAAGTTATTCAACGCAAGGCCTACAACCGTGTATGCCCCCGAAAGTGATGCGTTGGTGAATCCGCTCCCCCTCTTCGTGGCGACGGCAATTCCCTGCTCCACCTCCCCGGAGCCAACGCTCTGGCCCCTGCTGAATATGATCACCTCACCGTTCCCGGAGATGTCCCCTTCATAGGTCGTATCGATCCCGGCAAAATCCCGATCCTCGTTCAGGTCTATCTCGGGGCCGAAAACGCCGTTGAAGGTCGGGTCGGGAAAGAGGCCGCTTACCTGGTCCCCGGCAAAGGGCGGGAGGAAATCCCTCAGGTTCAACCCCGCGAAGAACTTGCTCAGGTCAAGGGTAAAGTCGTTCGCCGGGTCCTCGGGCACTTCGTTGTCCAGGACCTTCACCGGGCCTTCAAGCGAGCTTTTGAAATCCAGGATGTCTGCCTTTGCCTCTTCGATCTCTTCCGGTGTTGTGTTTCCAAGGGTTATCAGGTCGTCGGTTTGATCGTCAGTTTCGACCTGGATCCCGTCTATAGCGGCGAGCAGATCATCCGCTGCCTGGCTCAGCTCGCTCTTCGCGGTACTCAGGGGCGAGGCATCAGCCAGGGTGAGGAAGCTGGTATTGCCGGCGAGGAAATTCTCCATGGTGTTTGCAGGATCGTTCAACTCGGCATCGATGTCTGTGTCGAGATCGTAAGCCGACTGAATCAGGGTGGCTGCTATCGCTGTCCCCAGCGCAGATCGCAAGACGAGCACGTCACGGTAGTCGATCTCGGCTGACACCTCTCTCTCACCGGTGTTGAAGGTGACGTTTCTCTCGTAGGATTCCGATACCGGTGCGATGTTATCGATTGCGCCGTTTAGATCACGAAGGACCGCACCCTTCAGAAATTCCTGGACCTGGGCTCCCGTGACCGTGTCATCCGGCAACGAGTCAGGGCACCTTATGGCGTCGATGTTCGATCGAGCCGTATCTTCAGGATCGCATCCGAGCGAGTCCATGATGTCCCCGAGATGGTCGATTTCATCATCAGGATCGCCGTCCGAGTACGTGTCGAACGCAAGGGCCCCCACCCTCGTGACAGCGAAGAAGATTCTCGCCGTGTCGGCATCGTNNTCGAAACCGAGCTCGAGAAGTTCGCCGAGGGTGAGCCCGGAGGTGTCTGGCGTAACGAGGCTCGCCGGTATGGACGCGTCTTCCGATTCAGGGCGAACTTCGGTCAACTCGGTGGGATCTTTCTCGGGGACTGCTCTTCCCTGCTGTCCCGCAAAATCCGGGAACGTCCGGACATAATCGTCATCGACTATAGCAACGAAGCCAAGGTCCACCTCGATATCTGAGTCGAGGATGAACACGTTCGTTTGGGGCTGACCGAAGTACAGCGGAAAGATACCCCCGTTGGTCAAAAGAAAGAGGCGCAGCTCCTGTCCCACCGGGATGTTCGTGAGGGCAAATGAGAAATTGCCCTGCAAATCAGGGGTTTTTTCCTCGGTATCGTCACTGCCTACAATTTCCCCGGCCTGGTTGACGGCGACAACCGTTGTGCCGGCAACGGTCCCAATGATGGAACCTCCCGCCGGTGGGTTGTCGCCGAAAAAACCCCCTCCACCGCTGCTGTTGCACGATGGCAGGGTAAGGACGAGGGAAAAAATCACGAGGAAGCAGGTTACGATATTGCTTACCCTTTTCATTTTCCCTCCTCCCGTAACCTCAGCGCCGCCTGAAAATGGGGATGAAATCAAACCTCACGCCGAAAGAAGCCATAACCACGTACCCCTCGAGGGAAAACTCAAGGGGTGTGGAAACCCCCCCAACGTTGAGCGATACCTTGGCGTCGGTTGTTAACAGGTATCTTCCCTCGATGCCGATAAAGAGCCGCTTCGAGAGATTGTAGTTGAAGCCCAGGCCAGCCTCGCCGCCGTAGATGTCGTCCCTGCCCTTGTCCGATATCCCGGCTTCCTTGTGTTCTGCCTCGACGGAATAGATACCTCCCCCCAGCGTGAAGTGGAATTCTCCTTTCCTCCGACTTCTTTTTCCCAGTGGTTTTACCCATGTGAGGAAAAGCTTGGCGGCGTTGAAGGTTAATTCATCTTCAACGAACTTTCCATCGAAAGAGGCGGCTGCGTGGGTCAGTTCGACGCCCCAGGCGAAGGTCTTCGACGTGTGCTCTCCAAAAGCAACCGTGCCGGCAAAGTCCTCGTCGAGACCGTCCAGAGCGCTGTCCCGGGGTGAGTAGAGCCCGGGTTTCAGGGCGAGAAAGTTATCGAAAAACCCCCGTCTTGCTGCGGCTTCATTGTGCAAGATACAGGAAAATATGAACACGAAAGACAGAAGAATCGGGATCCTTTTCTTCATGTGTCCCCTGTGGCACTTCCGTCAACGGTGAATAGTAAAGGCCTTGTTCTCCTTAAAAGCAGTTTCTCAGCAAAGGCGATTCTGCTATTGGACAGGTAAATACCGTTTCGTTCTGCAGATAAAAACAGGCCGGTTTTACGTGCGCCTGCTCAAGTTTCCCGGCTCATTATCTCTGCTTGGAGTTGGAAGGTACTCATTATACTTCCTACCAGTATATTGGTGTTTTGTCAACAATCCTGCCGAACAGGACAGGCGATACCGCTGTTGTGAGTGCCATTTGTTCCCTTCTCATGCAGCAAAAAGATCGCAGGGCAAGCATGTGATGCCTTGCTCACCTGCTGCACCCTGCGGTTATGTTTTCGGGGTGTATCTTCCCTTATGAGGCAACAAAAAAGCCGGCGACAGCCGGCTTGAATTGTTTTTCTGGTGCCGAAGGCGGGATTCGAACCCGCACGGGTTTTAGCCCACCACCCCCTCAAGATGGCGTGTCTACCAAATTCCACCACTTCGGCGTTATGTGTAAAAGATCGTGAGGATTTCATCGTAATATTTTTCGTGTACATTTTCAAGTTGTATAATCCTTATGAATGGAGAAGACGCCGGGGAAAAAAGTTGCATACCTGGGGATCGACCAGGGCAGCACGGCCACGAAGGCTCTCCTGGTTTCCGCAAAAGGAGAGCTGCTTTTTTCCTCGCGAAAGATGGTAAAGACGAAGGTTTCGGGAAGCGCGGTCCACCAGGACCCGAAGGCGCTCCTTCGGTCCGTCAGGTCTGCCATATCCGAGGCGGTTTCCTTTGCACGCAAGGGTGATATAACCGTCCGCGGCGCGGGCATCGCCACGCAGCGCAGCTCCTTTCTCTTTTTCGACGAGAGCGCGCAACCCCTTACCCCCATAATATCCTGGAGAGATACCTCGGGTGCAGAGAGAATCCCTGCGTTGCTCTCTCGGGAGGAAAAAATAAGGCAGATATCGGGCCTGCCCCTCACGCCCTATTACAGTGCCCTGAAACTTGAACAGCATGCCCCGCCTGGTCGCGGAACCGTGCGCTTCGGGACGGTGAACACCTTCCTGATATTTGCCCTGACGGGAGGGAAGGTTTTCGCGACGGACCCGGCAAATGCCCAGCGGACACTTCTTTTCGATATACACGGCCTGGACTATTCTGAGGAGCTTCTGCGCTGCTTTTCCGTTCCCGGCAATGTCAGGCTCCCCGAGATCAAAGATACGGTGAGCGATTTCGGCCACATTTCGGTGAAAGGGTCGAGCATCCCCATCCTCTCCTCGACGGGGGACCAGCAGGCGGCCTTATGCGGTTCGACGGGTTGGAGAACGGGGAGGGGGCTCATAAACCTCGGGACGGGGGGGTTTCTCCTCGTTCCAGTCGGGGAATTACCGAAAATGCCAGGCGGCCTGATCGTAACCCTGAGCCACAGCATCGGCGGGAAATCCTTTTATCTACTCGAGGGAACCGTCAACGCCGTTTCCGATACCCTCGGTTTCTTTGAAGAGCTGATGGGAACACGGTTCAGGGAAAAGGAGATCAAAAGGGGTGTTTACCCCGCCGTGGTGTTCGGGGGAAGGGGTACCGGCGCGCCACTCTGGGACCCGCCTTTCCATGCGGCGGTATCGGGGATAGGTAGCGGTGCCCACAGGAAGAAAATCCTCGCTTCCTCCCTTCTCGGCTCCCTCTGTTACTTTCGTTTGATAGACGAGGCGATGGCCCGTGGTGGATGGGATGCAGGGGAGTATGTGGTATCCGGGGGCATCACCTCGATAGACGGCGTGTCGAGTTTTCTCAAAGATCTGCTCGGGAAGCGCGTGTACCAGCCCAGGATACCGGAAATGACCGGGATCGGTGCCGCTCTTTCCGGGCGGTTCCTCGCCGCAGGTGAGATGGTCCCGGCCAGAAAGGGCAATTTCCATCCTGTGAAGGGAAAGGGCCCCGTCGATGCAGAAGCTTATTATGCTGAATGGTTGAGATTGTATCACTTTGCCAGGCAGAGGGTGATGAAGTAAGACGAAGAGAGTTCACCGTTTCCAGATCATGCTTTGAAACCCGAAAGTCGAAAGCTTCAGGGTTTCGTATCTGCTTCAATGCTCTCATTGAACTCTGAGTTTTCCGCGTTACGATGAAGGAAGTTAACAGTTTCAGGTCCACCGTTGAAGCTTCTGATGCTCGGTGTTTCCTCCTCGGGGATGTTTCGCCGCACGGACAGGGAGAACAAAAAATGGCAGAGATAACAAAAGTATGGTTATTTCACGAAGGTTACGTTCCTGTTGGTGAGTTCGAGAGATATGTCGCTGCCCGTTATCGTCACGGGGAGGTTCCAGATGATGAGTTTCCCCTTGTGGTGCATCCTGCAGAACACGAAGTGAGTCCCGTTTCGCAGCGTTATAGACCCGTGTCCCGCATCATCTGTATCCACCTTTGTGATTGATAATTCCTTCAGCTCGACAGATATGGTCGGTGACTCGCTGATCTCTTTTTCCTTTTCGAACACGAGCGTCGAAAGAAGGTCGTAGTAAAATTCCCCGTAGAGGCTTTCATACCGCGCGATGATACTGTCGAGGCCGAGGATAGAGTTCCTTTCCATCTGGGAGATTATTTCCAGTCCTTCATGGTGGTATCGCTCCGGGGGTGAGAGGTCCAGATATTTCAGGACCTTTTCATCTGCAATTTGAAGGCGGGAAATGGTGGACTGGTGCGCCCTCTGGTGAAGGCTGGCTCCGCTTTCAAACTCGAGACTGGCAGGGTTGATGTTGAGTATGTGCACCGGTGTGTTCTTCCCGGCGATGAACCCTTCTTCCTTTGAGTAAAATCCGATTCTTATGCGCATGGTTCCTTCCATCTTGGAAATGGCACTTTCCGGTTCGAAGGTATTGATCTCGAGTATGGAGTCTCCCGGTTTCCACATGATCCTCGTGTTACCGTAGTTTTCCAGGATCCATGCCGGCACGTAGGGCTCCCTGTTTACTTTGAGCCCCCTGGCATCAAGCGGCAGCCCGTCCACGAGGATGGATATCTCCTCCTGATCGGCAGCGAAGGGCTGCCTGGAAATGCCCAGGAAAAGCAAGGCCGCAAAAAGAATGAGTGTCGAAATCCTTTTCATCTCTGAACTGTGCGGGTTTGTTTACAAGATTTGTACCCCATTATTTTTCCGGTGTCAAAATAATAAAGCCGCAAGCGCAAAATATTCCTTCGCTCTATTATGATGTCAGGCCGCTCTAAAGGGAATAGGGGAAGAGGGTAAAATCGAAACTCAGATTGAGAGAAAGATCTTCGAGGGTAACGTTTTCCTTCTTCTTCTCTTTCTTGGGTTTCCTGTCCTCCGCGTTTTTGGTCTCCTTTTTTCCGGAAATGCGTATGTCTGCCTTCCCCGTGAGTGTTTTCAGGTTGAATGTCAGGTCTGCGGTGCCCGCAGCGGTTGGTATCTCGATGCCCCCGTAGTTGAGGGAAATTTCAGCGTCCATGTCTGTTGAGGAAAGCGTTCCGGTAAATTCCGGCTCCTTGGTGGTGCTATCATATTTTATCTTGAACTCGATACCGCGAAATAGCGCTCTCCGCGAGAAGATCTCGAGGGTGGGTTTGTCTTCGGGCCCGACGGATATGAATACCCCGTAACCTTCCACGACCTCCACGGGGATATCGCTTGTCGAATTCAGTATCATTTTGCCGGCTGCGAGAAGGGATGACAGCTGGGTTGAATTCAACTTGATTATTTCCGAGTTGATTCTGACTTTTTTATCGGGGGAGGTCAGCTTGACGTTGTGAAACTCAAAGGAGTCAGATATCCCGGGGATTCCGATTTTTTCAATGTAGACTGAGTAATCTGTTTTATGTTCGATATATTCCTTGAAAACCCTCGTTCTCTCGTCTTCATTGACGAGCACCTCGAGGAATTTCAGGAAGCTTGTCCTGCCGTTCATTTCTCCCCCCCCCCGGTGATGATTCCACAGAATGTGTGGAAAATTCTGTGAATAAAGCTGTGCATTCCCGCTCAAAAATAGCACTGAGGGGATACTTTATTCAATATGCACAAAATTTGGGCATATTACAAGTTGAGTGAAAACCTTTTTCTCGTTTTCATTTTTGTGGCGTAGTAGAGAAACTTGTCCATCTTCAGGCTGTCAAGGGAAACCTCGAAGCCATGTTTGCTGAAACAGGGCGCGAGTTTGTCGAAATGCTCCAGGAAAAATACCGATGCGGAGTTGTACCCGTAGTTGAGAATCTGTATCCTCTCGGAATAGTTCATGCTTCCGTAGAGGAAGAGGGCAGATTCAAGCTGTCCCGGCTCTATGAGGATGATGTCCACGTCGGGGTGTGCCCTGGCAAGGAGGGAGAGTCCCAGGTCGAGCTTGACCCTGCTGTTGATTCTAAATGACTGTTCCGTAACATTTGAAATCCCCGATTCCGCTATTGATCTGCAGCAACCGGTGAAGGTGGGAATCGAGACGACTGTCTTGTCATTGTAAACGGGGACCACGGGGTTGATGATAACGATGAGGTCAGCACCGCGGTTGATCGCGATGTCGATATGGCCCGATCTTTCCGCAGCGCCGTCGATGAAGAAGTGGCCGTTGATCTCAACGGGTGAGAAGTACCCCGGAATGGCCGTGGAGGCGCGGATCGCAGCCGGAATGGGGATTTTCTTCTTTCCTTCCTCGCCGAAGACCCAGCGCTCCCCCCTGTCGAGCTCGACAGCCACTATGTAGAGCTCCTTTTCCAGATTGCTGAAATCGCTGGTATTTCCGGGGAGGGTCAGGATCCTCTCCATATACGATTCCAGGTTTTTGTTCGAGAAGACCCCCGGGGGCAAGCACGATTCGAGTGCCGACAGAAAACTCACGGCGTTTACCTTTCTCTGGTCACGCTTCATGGAACGAAATATCTGGGGGAATGAGAAAAGAAACTTGCCGAAACCACTGAGATATTCACGGAGGGGGAATGAATAGATATCCTCCTGTTTCATGAAAAAAGGGCTCGTCTTCGGGCCCAGGATGGAACGGTACATGAGTTTTGGCGTTATGCCGTTTGCGAGCATCGCGGCAAGGATTGAGCCGGCCGATATGCCGATGAAGATGTCAAAATCCGTGGGTCTCTTTCCGCCCGTGATGATATCGTTGAATGCCGACATGGCCCCGAGCTCGTAGATGCCCCCGGTTATCCCCCCGCCGCTGAGTATTAAGGCTGTTTTTTTCATGACCCTTTTTGCCCGATCCGTCATCTAACCAGTATAGGAGTTATCGGATGCAGGTACATCTATATTTATCTTCATGCCTTCTCTGATTGCGAATATAATACGAAGAGGTAAACAAAATGAACTATTTTAGAAATTCCGGCATTAATTCGGCGGGGAGGATAAAAACCCCCGGGGGGAGAGTTCTGTGTATGCTCGCACACCCTGACGATGAGACATTCGGGCCGGGAGGGACCATCGCAAAGTACGCTGATCTCGGGTATGAGATGTTTCTCGCCACGGCTACAAAGGGGGAAGCGGGAATGCTCGGTGACCCTCCCGTTGCCACCCGGGACAACGTGGGGGAGGTCAGGGCCCTGGAACTTGCGTGTGCTGCCAGGACACTGGGCATCAAGGAGATATTCTTTATGGGTTTCATAGATGGAAAGCTGGAGGAAACCCCCGTGGCATCGATCATCGAGAGGGCCGTATATGCAGTAAGGAAGTACAGGCCTCATGTTATCATAAGCTTCGGGCCCACCGGAGTTTCGGGCCACCCGGATCATATCATGATGTCGGAAGTATCGCGGCTTTGCTTCAGGAAATCGGCAGAGAGCGATTATTGCCCGGAACACCGCCAGAATGGGAACCTTCCTCCCTGGCAGGCGAGGAAGCTCTACCATTTCGAGATTCCGGAGAGATTTTTGAAGGAGCGCAACATCGACCTGAGCGGGGTCCCCATGGAGGATATCACCACGGTTATCGATACCTCGGATTACGTGGACAAAAAGATCAAGGCTTTTCACTGCCACAAGACCCAGATCAAGGATATCGAGAGGATCCTCTCGAGGCCCAATTACCGGGAGTTTACGAAGAGGGAGTATTACATCCTGGCTGACGTGGCGGGTGTTGAAACGCCATCGTTTCCCGAAAGCGACCTCTTCCAGGGCATAGATGTAAGCGAATAGATTTCCATGGCGAAACGTCGGGGGGCTGGGTGAAGATCGGGATTTTCGGTGGACCCCTGTCGGGGAAGAGCACGCTCCTTGGTGCCCTCGTTGCCGGGTTCGGCTATGAGATGGACGACACGAGGGCGAGAAAGAGCCCTTTCGTGGTAAGCGTTCCCGATGAGCGGGTCGACTATCTCGAGAAAATATGCAAACCCAAAAAAAAAGTTTACCAGACAGTGACGCTCCTGGAGATCCAACCGGGAAGCGAGTCCCTGATAGACGGCCAGAACGTTTCTTCCCTTCGCGGTTGTGATGTTTTGCTTCTCCTCATACCTCTTTTTCTCTCCAAGACCCCCGATGAGCTATCCCCTTCTGAAGGTGTCCTCGAATCTTGTCGTGAGATAGAAACGGACCTATGTCTTGCAGATTACCTGGTGATCCAGAAGAGGCTCGAGCGCCTCCTGAAAGAGGGCAAAAAAAGCCGCGAACGGGAGCTCATGCAGGACCTTGCCGCAAACCTCGAATCGGGCAGGCCAGTGAGGGATATGGAACTCAGGGAGGATGAAAAAAAGATGGTCTCGGGCTTCAGTTTATTGAGTGAAATTCCAATCATAGCCGTTGTCAACGCGGGCGAAGATGACCTGGAGAATGAATCTTTGAAAAGAGAAGTGGAAAAAATAGAGAGGCGTGGAGTCGACGCCGTCCTTGTCTGCGCGAAGCTCGAGGAGGAGATTATGTGCCTGGATCCCGATGACAGGGAGATGTTCATGCGTGAAGTCGGTATCGAGGGGGTCATGGGGCACGGCATCGTAAAAAGCGCCTACCGCCTTCTCAACCTGATAACCTTCCTGACGGTAAACCCAAACGAAGTGAGGTCATGGAGTATTGTGAGGGGGGCTTCTGCGCGTGAGGCCGCGGGCAGGATCCACAGCGATATGGAGCGTGGATTCATCAGGGCCGAGGTGATACCTTTTAAGGAATTCGTTCAGTTTAACGATATGGCCCGGGCAAAGGCAGCCGGCAGGGTTCGGGTCGAGGGGAAGGACTATATCGTGGAGGATGGCGATATCGTCACGGTAAGGTTCAACGTATAACTTCCGAAATTTTTTGAGAGTTTACGAAAGCCTGAAAGGAGAGAATGTGCTCGCTTTCAGAAAATTGCCACAGGGAACGTTTGGTCGAAAGGACGCAAAGGGCCACGCGGGACTCGATATCGATCCCTCCGCTTTTTGAATTCTCGTCGCAGATGACGAGAAGGTGATAAGGGAGCTTGTAAGCGAGAGGCTAAGAATCGAGGGATATACGGTGGAGGAGGCGGAAAACGGTGAGAGGGCTCTTACGATGCTCAGTTCCGGCACCTTCGATCTCCTTCTGACCGATCTGAACATGCCTGCCCTGAACGGTCCCCAGCTCCTCGGAAAGGCCAGGGAAAACCGTAACCTCGCCACGGTGATCATGTCCGGCAAGGGTGACATTGAAACTGCTGTCGATGCGATGAAACTGGGCGCCTCGGATTATATTTTCAAACCGGTAAATTTCAGGATCCTCATGCACACCATCGAATCCCTGAAAAACGTGTTCCCCATCATAATGCATCATCATGAAAGGTATGACGGGAAGGGATATCCTTCCGGCCTGAGGGGAGGGACGATTCCCCTGGAAGCAAGAGTGCTCGCCATCGCCGATACCTGCGATGCAACGACCTCGAGCAGGGCATACCGGAGCGCTCTTTTGCCGGAAAGGGCTCTTGCGGAGAAAAGCAATTGCAGCGGCTCACAGTTTGACCCTGACCTTGTCAGGGTATTTATTGATATCCATCCCCGCCTGGAGCTTCCCCCCCCCGCATCTCTCTTCCCCAGTGATCTACCGTATCGGGAAGTACAGGTAGATCAGGGAAAGGAGCAGTGGAATGGTTGCGAGGGACATGAGCGTCCCCGCAAGTATCGTTGATGCGGCAAGCCCCGGATTTTTGTTGAATTTTTCACAGAGGATGAAATTGAAAACAGCCGGTGGCATGCTCGCCTGGAGGAGAACGGCGAAGGCAGAGGTGCCGCTGAGACCAAACAGCATAATTGCGCAGAAGCCGGACAGGATGCCGATCGAAAGACGCATGGTGGCCAGGGTGTAGGAGAGCTTCAGGTCAGTCTTCTCGATGTTCCAGAGGCGGACTCCAAGAGAAAAGAGCATGAGGGGTATCGCCGAGTCGGCAAGCAGCTTTACGGGTCGCTCTATCAGGACCGGGAGGGTAATGTTCAGCCGGTTGATGGCGATGCCGAGGATAGCTGCAGGGGCAAGCGGCAAAAGCAGCGCATCTCCGACTTTTCCCCTTCCGCTCGCCAGGGCTGTGCCCAACGTGTAGTGGACTATCGACATGGTGACGAAGAAGATGGTGGCGACGGCAAGACCATCCCTGCCGAAGGCAAAGTAGCAGACCGGCAGGCCCATATTCCCCGAGTTCATGAATGCCATGGTGAGGGTTGCCGCTGGAGAGCCGCCTGCTATCTTCTTCGAGGAGAAAAAGGAGAGGGCAGAGCCCAGGATGGCGATAAACAGGGAGCTGCCAAAGATAAGGGAAAAATTTTCAAAAGGAAGGGTCCTGTCGGTGAGAGAGTAGAACACGAGGAGCGGGGCGGCCACGTAGGTTATGAAATCGGTGACGAAATGAAGATCCCGGCTCTTCCTCCATCTGGCGAAGAGATAGCCTCCCCCGATAACCGAGAAAACGGGTACCACCACCGCCACGATTTTTGGGAAAATAGCTCCGAGATGGGTTTGCAACTCTCCTTTTCTCCCTCCTCCCCTGGGTGGGTTTGGCCGGCATCATGTTGACTTTGAAATCAGAAGGAAAAGTTTATCCCTATGCCAGCAGCAGTGTCCGTTCCGGCTTTCAGCTCCAGGAATATGTTTGCTGAATCCCCGATATTGAAAACGAGACCCGGGGTGATAAAGAGATCCAGGTCATCGTCGTCAGTGAGAGAACCCCCTCGCGCGGCCACCTCCATGCCGAGGGTTCCCCGAATAACCAGAGCGGTGGCAGAGGTGAGAGTCTTCTCGCCTACGGGCCCTATGAAGAACTCGTTCAGGGCCCGCCGCGACTTCAGTATGCTCGAAAAGCCGGTTGCCAGGTAGAGGTCGAAGGGGAAAGAGCCCTCGAAACCGAAGATCCGCACATTTCCGTCCACCCCCAGATATGCGCCGGTCCCCTCGTTCCTGCCTTTTTTTATCTCCACTGCCCCTCCTTTGAGTCCCACCTCAAAGGTGCCGGCCGGCTTTGTTCTCACCTGGCCGAAATAGTAGGAAAAATCGTCTGCGAAAGAGGTGAAGAAGCCGGCGGTGTTTCTCCCCGAAGAGAAGTCAAAAAACCTGTTCGACGAGGCGGTGGAATTTCCGACGCAGAAAGTTGCCGTTAAAAAGATAAAAGCGAGGGTGAAAGAGGCTTTTGCTCTCATTATCTCCTCCCCCTTTGACGGGATGAAGCAAGGTGACCTTCCCCCAGTCCGTGGGCGATCCCGTTAAAGAGTCCAGCGAGGTATCCATGGCCCTGTTGGCAATATATAATATACTGATGCTTGAACCAATGGGGAATTTCCTCATAGGAGGAGTTGCCATGGCGAGGGCGGGGACATTGGCCGCAGTTTTTGTCCTGTCGTTTTGTGTAACCCTCCATTACCCCCTTCCTGCGGAAGGTGCTTCCGTGAGGGAGCCCGCCTGGGCCGGCTCTTTTTATCCCTCCGATGCGCAAGAACTGAACGGTATGATACAGGGCCTCATGGAGGAGGGTAAAGAGGTTCCCCTGCAGAGCAAGAGGATTGCCGGTATTATCGCTCCCCATGCGGGATACGTCTACTCCGGGAGGACTGCCGCGAGGGCCTACAGGGAGATAAGGGGAAACCGCTATGACCTCGTCGTTTTACTGGGGCCCAGCCACTTCCTTCGCGTGCAAAGGGCCGCGATCATGCTCGAGGGAGCATTCAGGACCCCCCTCGGGCTGGTGAACATCGACAGCCGCGCTGCTCGCGATATCCAATCCCGCTCTCCCGGCCTGTTTGAAAGTTCCCCCGCGCTCTTTGTGAGGGAGCACTCCCTCGAAGTGCAGCTTCCCTTTCTTCAGGTAGCTCTCGGTGACTTTTCCTTCGTTCCCATCGAAGTGAACGCGATCGAGAGGAGCCTGCTGGAAAAGGTAGCCGACGCTATTTTCAGCGCGGTACGGGGGAGAAGGGTCCTCGTCGTGGCGAGCACTGACCTCTCACATTACAAGAGCCGGAGCGCGGGGGAAGTCCTCGATGGCGTGTTCAGGAAAAGGGTGCAGGATCTAGACGACGGCGGGCTCATCCGTGATCTCAAGGAAGGGAAGTGTGAGGCATGCGGAGGCGCCGCGTCGGTGCTGGCACTCATGCTGTGGAAAAGGCTGGGAGCCGCGTCGGTATACATCACGGGGTACGCAGATTCCGGGGATGCAACGGGAGATACCGCATCGGTGGTTGGCTATGTATCGGCGATCGCACTGAAAAGTGGTGAGAAGACTTCCCAAAGGAGGGGAACGATGAAGGAAGGGGAACTTGGCGGCACCGGTTACCTGAGCGAAGGCGAGAAAAGGGAACTCCTCGCAATAGCCAGGAAAACCATCAACGAGTTCGTTCAAATGGGGAATATTCCCGATGTCGAGGTTTCGAGCGAGAAATTGAAAGCCCCCGGCGCGGCATTCGTCACGATAGAGAAAGGGGGAAAACTCCGGGGTTGCATAGGGTACACGAAGGCTCACTATCCCCTCTACCGGACGATCATGGAGTGCGCCGTCTCATCCGCTACTGAGGATCCACGGTTTCCGCCGCTCACACCCCCGGAACTTGCGAGCATACGTGTCGAGATATCCGTGCTCACTCCGCTTGAAAAGGTTGAGGATATATCGGGCATTGAGGTGGGCAGGCACGGCCTCATGGTCTCGAGAGGGCACAAAAGGGGTCTGCTTCTTCCGCAGGTGGCAGTAAAAAACGGATGGGACGTCGAAACGTTTCTCTCCCAGACCTGTGTCAAGGCGGGGCTTCCCTCCCTTGCCTGGAAAAAGGAAGTTGACATTTATTCCTTCGAGGCGGAAGTATTCGGTGATGATGAGAACCGGTGAATGACATGGGATCCAGAGTTGCGGAAATCAGCGTCAAGAGCCCCAAAAAGGCAGCTTCCTATGATCCCCGGGACATGTCGGTTGCTTTGAAAAGAGGGCTGGAAATGCTCTCCGGAATGGGGTGGAAAAAGTATCTGGCATCCCGCTTCGGAAAGAGGGCGAGAGTTTCCATCAAGGTAAATTGTCTCGGAGTGCCCGGTATACAGACGAGGATGGCAGTGGCGTACGGAATCGCCGATCTGCTGGTGCAGGCGGGGCTCTCCGAAAGCAACGTTACCGTATGGGACAGGCAGAATGATGAGCTGGTCCGGGCCGGGTTCAGATTGAATTACAGCTCCTCCGGGATCAGGTGTTTTGGGACGGACACCTACGGCGTTGGCTATGAAAGTAAACTCACGGTCAACGGCGAGGTGGGAAGCCTCCTCTCCAGGATCCTCACCAGGATGAGCGATTTCGTCATAAGCGTTCCCGTTCTCAAGGATCACATTCTCTGCGGTTACACGGGGACGATGAAAAACTTTTTCGGGGCGATCCACAACCCGAACAAGTATCATATGAACGGCTGCACCCCCTACATACTGGACCTCTTCAGTGCCCCGGTGGTCAAAAACAGGGTTGTCCTCTCAATCCTGGATGGAACTTTCGTCCAGTGCAACGGCGGTCCCTCCTTCAACGCCAGGTGGAGGGAGGAGGGCCGTGTTCTGTATGTAGCCGAGGATCCCGTTTCGCTCGACCAAGCCGGCTACGAGAAACTCGAAGAGCTCCGCAGGTCGAGAGGGCTTCCCTCCCTGCGGGAAGAGAAACGGTTTCCCCAGTACATATTCGATGCCGCCCTTCCGCCGTATGAACTCGGAGTGGCCGGTGAAGGTGTGGAAACCGTGAGGGAGGTGGTGGGATTGTGAAAATATCGAGGAGACAGTTTTTCACCGCATGCGGGACCTGTGCCGCCTCTCTGATCGTCCCCCGCCCGGAGTCCTTAAGGAGGATGGCGGCAGCAACGGGCGACGCCATTGCCTTTTCCCTGTCTTCTGATCTATCGGATAGAGAGGCGAAATATTACGAAAGGAAACAGGGGCTCGAAATCGAGTGCCTTCTCTGTCCCCGGAAGTGTCTCGTCGGCGACAGGGAAAGGGGTTACTGCGGGGTGCGGGAAAACAGGGCGGGGAAATATATGACCCTCATCCATTCCCGGCCCTGTACCGTCCATGTCGACCCCATCGAGAAAAAGCCCTTCTTTCACGTCTACCCGGCAAGCAGGGCCTTTTCAATGGCCACAGCCGGGTGCAACGTCAACTGCAAGTTTTGCCAGAACTGGGAGATTTCCCAGTCAAGGCCCGAACAGACGCGAAACTATCGTCTCTCTCCGGAAGATATCGTAAGGAGGGCGAAGGAATCCGGCTGTATGACCATAGCGTATACCTACAGCGAACCCGTCGTGTTTTACGAGTACATGTACGACTGTGCCGTTGCCGGCAACGAGGCGGGAGTGGACAGCATTGTCGTAACGGCCGGATACATTCAGGAAAAACCGCTGAAGGAGCTCTTGTCAAAGGTCCTCGCGGTAAAGGTTGATCTGAAGGCCTTCGAAGAGGAGTATTACAAAAAGATAGTCCGTGGCGAGTTGAAGCCCGTTCTCGATGGGCTCGTAAGCATTGCCTCCTCGGGCACATGGCTGGAGATCGTCTATCTCGTGGTTCCCACCCTCAACGATGACCCCGATCTGTTAAAAAAAATGGCGGTCTGGATAGAAAAAGAGCTGGGGGCACATGTGCCTCTCCACCTTTCACGCTTCTATCCCCAGTACCTTTTGAGAGACCTACCACCCACGCCCGTGTCTACCCTGAGAAGGTTGAGGGAGGTATGCATCGATGCGGGCCTCAAGTATGTTTACGTGGGGAATGTCCCGGGAGATCCGGGAGAGCACACCTACTGCCCCCGGTGCGGGAAAAGGGTAATTTCCCGTCTGGTCTATTTCATTGGTGAAAATCACGTTCAGAATGGAAAGTGCGCCCACTGTGGTGAAAAAATCGAGGGTATATTCGAAAAGAAGGCATGAAAACTGCCCTGTTTTCCATTCTCCTGGGCTTTTCAACGCTCCTGTCGCAGGTCGTTATCCTGAGAGAAGTTTTTTCCCAGTGCGGTGGGAACGAGGTGGTCTACGGTATGGGGCTGGGCCTGTGGCTGCTCTCCGGCGGTGCCGGCGCCCTTTCCTTCCGGGAGGGCGTGAGGCCTTCATGGAGGCTGATCGAAGCTCTCGCCTTCGCCATTCCCCTTCTCGCGCTGCTGGGCGTTTTGTTTACCCGCGGGGCGCGTGTCATCGTGGGAATCTTGCCGGGTGAGGCGCCACCGTTTGACCTCGTTCTCCTCGTCACCTCCGTTCCCCTCCTCCTTCCCTCCCTTGCCGGTGGCATGCTCTTTCGGCAACTCTCGCTCACTGACGACCCCCGGGCCGGGAAGAGCAGCGTCTTTTTCTATGAGGCCATCGGCGCATCGATTGCGGGTGTGCTCTCCCTCATTCCATATTGCATCGAGGCGGGCCCCTATTTTTTTCTTTCCGTCTGTCTTCTCTCGAGCGCAGCGGCAATTATCCTCGTCCGCCGCGTTCTGAATGGGGTGGAGCTCTCCCTTGTCTCCCCTTTTCTGCTGCTGCTTGCGTCACTTGCTTTGCTTCTTTGTTCGCGCTATATCGATTCCCTCACCTCTGCCTGGTCTTTTCGCGGGTTCGAACACACCCATTACAGACAGACTCTGACGGGAAGGTTTGACGTGACCACTGATGGGGAACAGAAAACATTCTATGCCAATTTAAAGAGGGAGTTCGTTTCCGGGGACCCTGTTTTTTCCGAGGAGATGGTCCACTTCCCGGCATCGTTTGGAAAGACGCCTCGCCGCTTTCTCCTGATAGGCGCCAGCCTTCTGCCACTTGTCCGGGAGTGTGAAAAATATGGGGACGTGAGCGTGTCCGTAATCGACGCTGACTTCCTGCACGCCGAGAGTGTCATTGCCCAGATCGGTGGCAAGGGTCTCGCAGAAGTGTATGTTCCCGAGGATCCGGTGCGCTTTTTCAACGGGGGGGGAAGAGAGTACGACGTCATCATCCAGGCGCCGGGGTTGCCTGTAACCCTCTCTTCGCTCCGGACATTGCGGGCATCCTTTTACAGGAACCTTTCCGGAGCTCTCGCAAAGACGGGCATCTTGTTCGTAAGACTTCCCTTCGGCGGGGACTACCTCGGCGATGATTACGTCCATATCCTGGATTTTCTTCATTCCGCCATGCTCGGGTCTTTCGGCGCCCTTCGCATTATCCCCGGTGATGAGTTTTCTTTTATCGCTTCACCCTCCCTTCCGGTCGATAAGGCAGATTTCGACGTGGTGGCGGGCCGGTTACGGTCAAGGCATTTGAAAAACGTCTACTTCGTCCCGGAGATAGTCCCATTCCGGATGGATGGCAAACGGGAGGCATGGGCTCGGTCACTTCTGACCGGAAGGGGTGGCGGGGGAATCTTCGACCAACTCCCGGTAATCCACGGGCTCTCCTCGGTTTTTTCCCAGCACCCAGACATTGCCGACAGGGCGATCGTCAGGCTTTTCAAGATTTCCCCTGCCATGATTTTGCTTTCCTTTCTTATGTTTTACGCCCTCTTTTTTTTCGGCACCACGGCCCTGCTGGGAAGAGGCTTTGCCCAGGCGATACTCTTTTTCTCCGGAGCCCTGGGGATACTCGTTGAGGTATCCCTCATATTTGCCTTTCAGATGGCTTTCGGCAGCGTGTACACCCACATCGGTCTTCTTTTCTGCTCCTACATGGTGGGGCTCGCAGCGGGGTCTTCCGGGGTCCTCGGAAGCGTAAAGAAAGCTTCTTTCGCCATGCTCGCGGGGACGGTGCTTTCGGCCATACTCGTATTGTGGGTCTTCGGAGGGCAAAACGGTGTTCCCCCGTCCCCGCTCTTTTACTTTGCCCTTTTTGTCACGGGATCGGGCGGAGGGGGGCTTTTTGCCGGATCGGGTCACCGCCTGGGTTCCTACAGCCGCGCCTATGCCCTTGACCTTGCCGGTTCGGCATCGGCCGCCTTCACCGGCGCTTCATTCCTTCTTCCCCTCTGCGGCGTGGCGGTGGGTTCCCTCGTAATCGGTGCCTTGTCGCTCTTCGTCCTTGCAATGTCTTTCCTTCTCTCTTCGAGGGGTTGATTCCCCGTCTTGCTCAAGGGGTGCGTAGCCGGCGGGAGATGTCGGGTGAAGGTTATGCTCTTCACCGTCAGCTGTTTTCCTCGGCGGGGCCGTCGTGGCGCTCGACTCTCGAGTAAATGGCAATTTCGTATCCGAGGACGTCAACCTCGTATACGACATCATCAAGTTCAACGGAATAGAGTCTGCCCGATTCCATAGCCTCTTCGTGCTCACCTGTTCCGAACGCCTCCTGCTCTTCCAGATAGTCGATCAGGGATCTTACTTCAACGAAGGTCAGGTCGATGGCGGTAATGAGGTTATAGATTTTTTCCCTGTGGAGAATGGGGTAGACGTCATATGCATCATCCATCGGGCTGTCTCCAAACGCCTTGCTTATTTTTTTATCGTAGTATAATTTTTTCAATAGGGGGGAGAAAAAGGAACCAGCAGTGCTAGTAGGAGATATCCTCGAACACAATGCCCGTGTTTTTCCCGAAAAAGAGGCGGTCGTCTGCGACGATGAGGTGCTGACATACAGGCAGCTGAAAAAGAGGGTGGATTATTTAACCGCTCTCTTCCGTGAGATGGGGGTCCGGAGAGGCGAACCCGTGGCGGTTCTCACCCGGAATTCCCCCCGGTACGTGGAGATACTGTTTGCGCTTGCGGGAATGGGGGCGATCACTTCCCCGCTCAACTTTTTCCTCTTGCCCCCGGAACTGATCCGGATCTTGCAGGACCTTGAACCGAGGTTCCTTTTCTTTGAAAAAAAGTTCGTGGACTCGGTAGATGCAATAAAGGAATATTGCCCTTACCTGGAGAAATTGGTTTGTATAGACGGGGATGTGTCCGGCTATCCTCCCCTGGCTGCCCTCATGGGGAGGGGGTACCGAAGCGGCGCCGCAGGAGATTTTTTGGATGAAAGCGATGTGGCGTTTATCTCTTATGCAGGGTCAATCGGGAAAAACCCCAAAGGGGCGCAGCTCACCCACAGAAATCTTATGTGCGCCTCTTACTTCTCCGCACTGGAACTGAACATCTCACGCAGTGATGTGTACCTGTCAACGGCTTCGCTCCCCTTCCTTGCCGGTGCGGGGAGGATGATGAAGTTTTTCCTCCCCGGCGCAAAAGTGGTAATCATGAGGATTTTTGAGCCGGAACTGGCACTGAAGCTCATTGAGAAGCATCGCGTTACGCAGCTGCTCCTCGTTCCGCAGATGATGGCACAACTCGCCTCCGAGGCGAGAAAAGGTAAACACGACATCTCTTCTCTGAAAAAGATTTCCTACAGCGGTATCATCCCGGTAGACCCCTTACTTCTCAAAGAAGCGATGTCGATATTTCATTGTGGCTTCGTCCAGTCCTTTGCACAGGTTGAATCGTCGGGGAACATAAGTTTCCTCAACGTAAACGAAGAAATGGGGAGGGACGACGCTGTTGGTTTGAGGAGGCTTTCCTCGATCGGCAAGGAGGCGGTCGGGATTCGCGTAAAGGTCATCGATTCTTCGGGGGTGGAAATCGTGCCGAACATGGTGGGAGAGCTTGCAGTCAGGGGACCCACCGTTATGAAAGGTTATTACAATGACCCCTATCTTACCGCGGAGAAAGTTAAAAATGGCTGGCTTTACACCGGTCACATAGCTTCGATTGATGAGGGTGGCTATATTTACGTCATCGACAGGCTGCGGGATATCATAATCAGGGGAGGAGTCCCCGTTGATCCCGCTGAAGTCGAGGAGATACTCTTAGAACACGGAGCCGTCGATGATGTTTCGGTCATCTCAAAACCCGATTACGAATGTGGTGAGGTGCCGGTGGCGATAGTCGTGCTCAAAGAGGGGGCTACCATCGAAAAGAGCGAGATTCTCGCATATGCCAGGAGCAATATGGCGCCTTTCAAGGTCCCCGCTTCCATCGAGTACACCGAGAGTCTGCCGAGAAACAGCCAGGGGAAAATTCTCAAAGCGAGAATCAAGGAAGATATGAAAGGGCGTGGTTTCTTACACGACAAGTCAACTGGCGACGCGGCAGCCATTGCGTCAGCTGATCCTTCTAAAGCTCAGTGACCTGATAGAACCCGTAGAAAAGAGCCGCAGAATTCTGCGGCTCTTTCCACTTACCTTGAAGAAACGATCAGCAGGTGTGTCTCCCCTTCGGTTGGATTTTTCCACCTGTGGGGCATGGTACTCCTGAAGTAGATGCTGTCCCCCTCTTCGAGGCGGAAGATTTTCCCGTCCATATCGATCTCGATTGCCCCCCGAAGAACGAGGAAGAAATCCTCCCCGCCGTGATTTGCATAATCGGCGCCACTACCTGCCCCGGGTTGCAATATGCTAATCATGGGATGAAATTTCTGGTTCGGCAGCCCACTTCCGAGGCTCTTGAACTCAACGTTCCTGATTTCCGTCGCGATCGTTTCGCGGTTTTCACTCTTTGTGAATATATATTCCTTTTCTTCCTCACCGAGAAGAGAACTCAGCGATTCACCCAGGGCCCGTGCGATGTTCACGAGGGTTGAAACTGTCGGGGAAGATACGTTTCTTTCGATTGCGCTTATTGCCGTTGCGCTCATACCACTCTTATCCGATAGTTCCTGTAGGGTTAATCCCTTGCGCTTTCTTATGCTCTTGATTCTTTTTCCTACATCGATGGATTGGATGCTCATACTTCCTGACCTCCTTTTTTATTGAGGCTGTCGGCGGACTTACCCGATCTTATATGAGGTAAAAAGTTTGCTCGTTATGTCGTTTACTCCAACTGTTAGAACGGTTGCCTAAAAAAATTTATTTATAAAAATGAAAAATATTCAGATTAACTTTATTATAGCACCATATATTTCAGGGCGAGAAAAAATATTCACAATTCTGCAGCGTAAAAAGTAAAAATTACCCGTTAGGGTATTGCAAATAAAAGGCATAAGAGTTTACAATTGCGAGAATGCCCGACGAGTGGGGGAGCGAAAAAGAGTGTCGGCGTCGACAGGGTCCGTTATCACCGATATCGTCGAAGACAAGGATTTTTTCAGAGGGCTCTTGATGCAAGGGCCCGTTGATCAGAGGGAAGATGGAGACCGCCGCGGCAGAGGCGGGAACTTTGTGTGTGCCTGATTCGGAACTGTCTGGAGACTGCATTATATCGAGCGTGTTCAACAAAAAAGTTGTGACGGTAGCGGCCAGTGAGGCTGCAGAAGGTGCACACCGGACAAAAGTTGCCGGGAGATAGCCGAAGACCTGCGGGGAAACGAACCTTTATCCAGGGAGTCTGAGGGCTGGGAACATGGAGAGAACAATTTTTAGGGAATATGACATCCGGGGAGTCGTTGGAAAGGACCTCGAGGCAGAAAGCGTCTTTAAGATAGCCAGGGGTTTTGCCGCGTACTGTTCGCGGAAAGGGGTGAAAAAACTCTCCCTTGGAAGGGATGTGCGCCTGTCATCCCCTGATTTTCGCGAAGCGATGATACGGGGTCTTACCTCCTCGGGCCTGGATGTCGTGGATATCGGGGTGGTGCCGACCCCTCTTTTGTACTTTTCGATAGTAGAGCTTCAGACCGACGGTGGCGTCATGATTACCGGCAGCCACAACCCCCCCGAGTACAACGGTTTCAAACTATGCGTCGGGACCACGGCGATCTACGGGGAGATGATTCAGGAAGTGAGGGAGGTAATAGAACGGGCCGAGTTCATGGATGGCGAGGGGTCCCTCAGGAATGAGGACGTGATTCCCCTCTATATCGAGAAAATAAAGGATAACGTGAAGATCGAGGGGAAGGTGAGGGCCGTTGTCGACTGCGGGAATGGAACTGCAGGCCTCGTGGCCCCCTCCCTTTTCAGGGAGATCGGCGTCGACGTCATTCCTCTTTTCGAGGAACCTGACGGAAACTTCCCCAATCACTTTCCCGATCCCACGGTGCCGGAGAATCTGGAAAAGCTCATCGAAAAGGTCAAAGAGACGGGAGCCGACGTAGGCGTCGGTTACGACGGGGATGCAGACCGGATCGGCGTGGTGGATGAGAGGGGGAATGTCATATTCGGGGATTATCTCCTCGTCATATTCTCCCGTGAGCTGCTCACGAGAAAACCGGGCGCAACGATTATTTCCGAGGTCAAGGCATCCCAGAACCTCTTCGACGACATCCGCAAACATGGCGGGAATCCCGTGATGTTCAAGACCGGCCATTCCCTGATAAAGAACAAGATGAAAGATGTGGGGGCTGAACTGGCAGGGGAGATGAGCGGGCACATATTTTTCAAGGACCGGTATTACGGGTTCGATGATGCGATCTACGCTTCGGCGCGGCTCTTCGAAATATTGTCGAAGGCAAAAGACCCCCTTTCATATCTCCTCTCAGATCTCCCCGATCTCTTCTCAACTCCCGAGATAAGGATGGAGTGTCCCGATGAGGATAAGTTTGCCGTGGTTGACGAGGTAAGGAAGCTGCTCTCGCCCGAAGCGAAGGAAGTGATCACCATAGACGGAGTGCGGGCGCTGTTTGACGGCGGCTGGGGACTTGTTCGGGCCTCGAATACACAACCCGTGCTGGTGCTGAGATACGAGGGGGTAAGTGAGGCGGAGGTTGAGAAAATAAGGTCCACTGTTTTGAAGGCGGTGAAGGCGGCCATGGAAGCAAGAAAGGCTCGGGACTAGAAAGCTTTGCTCTCCCAGAAAATTTTATACGCCATATTCCTCGGCTTACTGCAGGGGGTGACCGAGTTTCTGCCCGTTTCCAGCTCGGGGCACCTCGTCCTTTTCCAGCGACTCTTAGGGCTAAAGGAGCCGGAGCTCTTTTTCGATGTCCTACTTCACCTCGCAACCATGGCAGCCACGGTCTGCTTCTTCAGGAATGAGCTTTCTGAAATAATCGGGTCGGGAGCGAGGAGGGAAAAGAGCGGATTGACCTATCTGTCCTACATACTCGTAGCTACGATTCCCACCCTCCTGATCGGGTTTGCCACGGCCCACAATTACGAATCTATCTTTGCCTCCTTGAACGTGGTCAGGGCTGGCTTCTTTGCCACCGCACTCATCCTCGTCGTGCCATCTTTTCTCCCTCACAACCCGGCAGGGGAGGTTACGGGCCTGAGAGCCCTCCTAATCGGGACGATGCAGGGACTCTCGGTCATTCCCGGCCTTTCCCGCTCGGGGTCGACGATCATGACGGGCATTATATTGGGGGTAAATCAACGATCATCCTTCACATTTTCCTTTATCCTGTCGATCCCGGCGATTGCAAGCGCGGTGGGTCTGCACGTTGCCCAGGGAAAGTTTTTTACGACTTTTCCCGTTCCGGCCATGTTCCTTGGTTTTGCGGCAGCTTTCTTTTCGAGCTACCTGTCTCTTGCTATACTGAAAAAAGTGGTCATGAGAATGAAGATGCACTTTTTCGGGTATTACCTTCTCGCGCTCACCCTCTTCACCTTCGCTTTCTCCGGGTAACGCAGGTGTCCCGAAATAAGGAGAAACGGGTCAAAAGGTTTTCTCTATGACCAAGCATGATGAGATGAAAGTCAGGGAGGAAAACAGGAAGATACGCTATTTGCGGATTCTCGTCGACCTCAATCTCTGGCTGATCATGTCGGGAGATGTCTCTCTGGAGGACGCCCAGAGAATGATCACCCGTCTGAGAGAAATATCTGAAAATCTCTTTCCCGGAAAAGGTTACGTTTTCGACCTGGTATACCTGCCTCGCTTCAGACGGGCGATAAAGGGGGCCTTCAACAGGGTAATCCAGTGAATCGTTTTCCATTCCCGGTTTTTAAGCAGTCACGCCCGTTGCCGGCGAGCTTGCTCATAATAGGGAATTGAAGGCAGAGGCGCGGTGTCGCTGGCTGTGCCTTATGCCAAAACGAAAAGTCCCTGCACATCTATGAGAACTCTTTTTCTTCCCCGGGAGCGAGGACTTCTATTTTCACGTCGGGAGACATGAGGGCGGCCTTTTCCACGAAGCTCTCCGCCGTCTGATCCAGAATGGGGAATGTGCCGAAGTGCATCGGTATCGCAATCCTGGGCTTGATCAGGCTCAGTGCTTTTGCTGCCTGCAGCCCGTCCATGGTGAATACGGAACCCACGGGCAGGATGGCGAGGTCCACGCCATACAGCTCCCCGATTAGCCCCATCTCCGAGAACAGGCCCGTGTCGCCGGCGTGATATATGGTGAACCCATCTTCGAGCTTTATCACGAAGCCGACGGGTGCCCCGAGGGTGCTGGAATGGAAGGCCTGAACCATCGTGAATGAAATGCCGTCAATGCTCACGGTCCCACCAATGTTCATGCCGTTTCCGCCGTGCAGGATCTGGGATTCGGGAACGCCCTTCTGTTTCAGGTCGACGGCTATTTCGAAAATGCTTATCACGAGGGCCCCCGTGCCTTTTGCCACTGAGAGGGCGTCACCTGCGTGGTCGAAGTGGTCGTGGGTGACGAGCAAAAAATCCCCCCTCCCGAGAGCCGTTTTGTCTTCTTTCGCCTGGGGGTTTCCCTCGAACCAGGGGTCGATGAATATCACCTTGCCTTTTGGAGAGGTTATCTTAAATCCGGAATGACCGAGCCACTTTACTTTTGCCTTTGCCATCTCATCCCCTCCTTTCCCGTTTTTTTACGTCTTATATCGATTGTATGTATCCCCCTTTTCTTTCGCAAGGACTTATCTCTTTCCATGCAGAAAACCTCTTTGAACCTGAAGAGTTGGAATTGCAAGGCACATCGCTTCAGTGGTAAAAGGATACTATGGCAGGCGCCTCCACTATTACGGTCAAGGCCCCCGTCAGGGTTGACATCGCGGGGGGAACCCTCGACGTATATCCGATCTATAACGTAATCGGGTCATCCCTCACGGTGAACTTCGCGATCAATATGTTTTCCCGGGTAACCTTGAAAAAAAGGGTGGAGGAGGGGATCCAGATCAACTTCGGCAAGGGAGAAAAACGGGAGTTCGAGAATACCCATTCCCTCGAAAACAAGGGGCGCCTCTCGGTTATCAAACATGTATTCGAGTATTTTCCCCCGTTTGGAAACTTTGTCCTTACCTTCGATTCGGAGGCTCCCCTGGGATCGGGGCTTGGCGCTTCGTCATCTCTTATCGTTGCGCTTCTCACCGCGACCGGGTTTTTTTCGAACAATCTCGTCCCACTGAAGAACCTGTTTCTCGTGGCATCTGAGATAGAGTCTTCTCTGATAAAAATGATGACGGGAAAACAGGATTATGTGCCGGCAGTTTACGGCGGGCTGAACGTAATCAGATTTTCCCCGGGAAAGACCCAGCTGGTAAATATCAAGAAAGACAAGGCGGAATGCCGGTTCCTGGAGGAATACGGGTTTTTGGCCTTCACGGGCGTTTCCCACGTGAGTGCCAATGAAAACTGGCTTCTTGTGAAAAAACTGCTCGATGGGGGAAGGGGGGGAGAGGAAAAGTTTGTACGGCTTCTTTCACTTGCGGAGTATGCCTCGGTTGCCATCGCCGACAGGGACCCTGCGAGGCTTGGCAAGATAATCGACGATGAATGGCAGGTGCGGAAAAGCCTTTCGCCGAATGTAACCGTTGGGGTTTTCGAAAAATTTACGCGCAGTAGAGAGGTGAAAAAAGTGATCTTCTCGGCGAGGCTCTGCGGAGCGGGCGGGGGAGGAACCATGTTCGGAATCCTCAAAAGCCCCGGCTATCGCCGGAGGGCATCAGAGCTCGCAGAAAAAGCCGGATTCATCCCCATTCCTTTTTCCATTTCCGGCGGACTGGAGGTCAGGGTTGGCGGAAAAAGAGTCGAACCTCTATGATGTGATCATTATTGGTGCCGGTCCTGCCGGTCTCTTTGCTGCCCTCGAACTGTCGGGGAAGCTGAACGTTCTCGTTCTGGACGGGAAGAAAAGGGCAGGGGGTGCGGGGACGCTCACAGACGGTAAGCTCAACTTGACCCCCTTGATCGGCATGGACCTCGATGAGCTCACACTCGACCATTCCGGGGCGCAGGAGATAATCGATTACATCGATTCGGTATTTCTCGATTGCGGTGCAGACCCCACGCTCTATGGCGTCGATGAGATGAAGATCGAGTGGTGGCTCGAGAAGGTCTCCTGGGTGCAGCACCAATACGAGGATGGCAGGTTCGATGTCAGCCTCGTGCCGGCCCGCCAGAGGCACATGGGTACCGATATGACCTGTCTCGTGATAGAGAACCTGGTGAAAAAAATCATGGCTGGCGGGGTTGTGTTTGCGATGGGGGAGATGGTCAGGTCGGTGCGCCGGGATGCGAGCTTCGTTGTAGAAACGGAGGGAGAGAGATACTACTCGCCCATGGTGGTGGCGGCACCCGGCAGGGAGGGTGCCTACTGGTTCAGGGAGGTGGCCAGAGCTCTGGGAACGGAAATGCAGTTTGGCCCTATCGATATCGGGTGCCGTATCGAGGTATCGGCTTCGGTGATGGAGGAGATAACGTCGGTTCTCTACGACCCCAAATTTCACTTCGTTACACCCACGCACCGGGACATGACGAGAACCTTCTGCACCAATCCCTTCGGGAGGGTAAGGATCGAGAAAAATCAGGACTACGTCCTCGTCAACGGGGACGCCTTGAAGAAAAAGAAGACCAAGAACACGAACTTTGCGATCCTCAATACGGTCACCATGACCGAGCCGGTGCAGGACACGAAGCTCATGGGTATCAAAATTGCCGAGTTTGCCAATTTCTGGGGGGGCTCGAGGAGCGCAATCGTACAGAGGCTGGGTGACCTGCTCGGCGGCTCCCGCTCGAAGAAGGAGACATTTTACTCCCGGGACAAGGGGTATGACAAACTGGAGCCCACACTGCCCCCGGGCAGATATGTCACCCCCGGTGATGTTTCTTTTGCCTACCCGGGACGCATCGTCGACAACCTGAGGGAGAGCCTGGGCCTCCTCGGCAAAGTCCTCCCCGGAGTGCTCCATCCCTCGGCGCTCATCTATGTCCCCGAGATAAAGTATTATGACACGAAGTATGTGACGGGGAGGGACATGCAGACCTCGGTTGAGGGACTTTACGTTGCCGGAGACGGTGTGGGTAAGTCGAGGGGAATTGTCGGCGCTGCGCTAAACGGCATACTCGCCGCGAGGGGAATCCTGGCATCCCGGGGTTAGGTTCTCCCCGCCGCGAGGAAGACCGTCATGAGGAGAAGGATCAGGGATGAAACGGCGAGGCTGAGAAGGAACAGTTTACGCTTCCCTGACCGGTAGCTGTCGAACATGACGGTGAGCAGGCCGATGAGCGGGCAGAGTATGATCAGGTAGACTCCCGCATTGACGGCCACATCCCCGAACCGGGACTGGAACCTGTGGATGATCTTTCCGGCAATCATCGCAGCGATGGAAAGGTAGAGGGCAACTCTGAATAAAAAAGCAAGCTTCCTGCCTATTTTCTCTTCCATGTCACCCCACTCCCATGATCAGGAACCTGGCGGAAAAATAGAGGAGAAGCAGTGAAAATGACACTCTCAGCACTTTTTCCGGAATTTTCTGCATGATACGTGCCCCCTGGCTTGCCCCCAGAAATATTCCCACCACGAGGGGGGCTGCGATATAGGGGTCGACATCGCCCCTGAAGGTGAATACAAGGGTGCTCGTTGCCACGGTTATCCCGATCATGTAACTGCTCGTCGCGATTGCCTCTGCCATGGGGAAATTGAGGAGACGGTGAAGAAGGGGGACCTTGATGAGGCCGCCGCCGACACCCAGCGATCCGGAAAGTATCCCTGCAAAGAACGAGACCGCGTCTGCCACACGGCCCCGGTTCCGGGAAAGGCCGCTTTTAAATGCTGACTGCTTTCCCACCGCCCCTTTTTTTCTCAGCATGGTAAAGGAAACATACACGAGTATTACGGCGAATGCGGTCTGGAGGACCCGGGGGTTTACGGTACCGGCAAGATAAGCGCCTATTGCCGCCCCCGTGACTGTTGCCGTTTCGAGCCGTATCCCCGTTTCGATGTCGCACAACCCCTTTTTCAGGTAAGACGATGCTGCAGAGAGGGATGTTGCCAGCACGGCTATGAAGCTCGTGCCGATGGCAATTCTTATCGGTACCTTGGCGAAAAGGACCAGGACCGGCACGACGATCACACCGCCGCCAATACCCAGGAGGGCGCCGAAGGTACCTGCGACGAAACCGGCAAAGAACAGAGCAAGGTCCATCATCATCCGGGAGGATTCCTGGGATCGAGAATTTCGATACCTTTTTCCTCGAGGGCTTTCTTTATGGGCAGTACGTTCAAACTCGCCACCCTCAGGTAGACTATTCTCTTTCCGCGCAGAGGGTGAGGTGTTGTGATGAGGCTTATCAGGTTTGTTTTGAATCGTTTTATGATGTTTATCACTTCAGCCAGCGTTCCCGCTTTGTCATCGACCACAACTTCCAGGCGCTGGCTTACCTCGTTTACCCCGAGAGCCTCGATGAAGGCGTCGAGAACGTCCGTTTTCGATATGATACCGGCGAGCTTCCCCTCGTCGGTCAGGACGGGGAGTGAGCCTATCCTGTGGTCGTGGATGAGGATGACGGCGTCCTCGAGGGTATCGTTCACGTTCGCCACGATGGGATTTTTCGTCATCAGCTTCGTTACCTTCGTTGTCTCGAGGATTTCCCTGATTTTTCCCTCCTCCATTTCTCCGAGGAGGATAAGGGGCATCGTAGCGGAGTCAATGTCTCTCTTGGATATGATGCCAACGATTGTATCTCCGTCCATTACCGGCAGCTGGTTTACCCCGTGCCTCACCATCTTGCCCTTCGCCTCGATGAGGCTATTGTCCTTGTTCACGGTGACGACGCTTTTTTTCATTCTTCGCCGGACAAACATTTCTCCTCCTTTCCAAAAAAAACCAGTTCCTCGAGGTGCATGCGGACTGATGCTCTCAATGCTTCCAGATGGTATCCCCCTTCAAGAATCGATACGACTTTTCCGCTCGAGTAGTCTCTTGATGCCTTGAGTGTCAGGGCGGTTAACTTTCTGAAGCCCTCTTCGGTCACTGTCATATCGCTGAGGGGATCCTTGTTGTGAGCGTCGAATCCCGCCGATATGAGGATCAGGTCGGGTGCGAATTCTTTAATGGCGGGTATGACGAGAGATTCCATGGAGTGGATGTACTCGCTGTCGCCTGCCCCGGGGGGGAGGGGGATGTTCATCGAGTATCCGCTGCCCGGCCCGCTGCCCCTTTCCCACCTCCTCCCCGTTCCGGGGAATATGAAGGTGGGGTGCTCGTGAATAGATACGTAGAAAACGGAAGGGTCCTTTTCGAAGATCTCTTGCGTTCCATTTCCGTGATGGACGTCCCAGTCCAAGATCATGATTTTCTCCAGACCCCATTCCCTTTGCGCGACTCTTGCGGTGATGGCGATGTTGTTCAGGAGACAAAAGCCCATTCCCAGGCCTTCCGCTGCGTGATGCCCTGGAGGGCGGACGGCGCAGAATGCTCGCTCATGGGACCCTTCCAGGACAGACCTGGCCCCTCCGATACACCCCCCCGCCGAAAGAAGGGCAATCTCGTAGGAGAATGCGTTTATGTAGGTATCCTCGTAGTCAAACCAGGAGTTCCCATTTTTGCAGGCGGTTTTGAGTTTTTCAAGGTATGCAGGAGAGTGCACGAGGGTCACCTGCTCGATGGGGGCAGGCTCAGGGTGAATCTTGTCAACATACGCTGCAAGGGGAGAATTTTCAATCAGATTGCCGATGACTCTGACTCTGTCGGGACATTCGGGGTGGTCGCAGGCAGGGTAGTGTTTCGTGTAATCGGGATGGGTTACGAATGCGATTTTTTCGCTCAAAACATTCACCCGTAAGAAGAGTCGAAAGATAAGGGATTGTAACATATCAGAAAGTCCGAGAGATACAGGAGTTTGGGAATCGAAGCTGTCCGGTGGGGTTTCAGAACTCTCTCGATTTCGGATCCACGGGTATCTTTTCCCCGGCCCGGAGATTATGATTTATAAAAGTCTTCGGGATTCAGGCGTTCTGGCGCATACGCTCCAGGTTTGTCGCCTGTCTCCTTTTCACTTTATCGTATTTTGGCGTTATTATGTAGATAATGGCAAATCACCACCTCTATCGCTCTCGGAAATCGAGGTTTTTTTGTTTTGGTGATTGGCGAGGAGGATGTTCACGTGAAGGTCCGGGGTATGGGGAATGACCTTTTCCACCTCGAGGAACTGGGGACAAATGTAAAGACGGAAATTACCGCGGGAGTCACGATATTCATGACCATGGCTTACATAATTTTCGTGAATCCGGCAATTTTGTCGGCTGCCGGCGTCCCGTTCACGGGAGCGGCAGTGGCTACCTGTATCGGCGCGGGGCTCGTCACGTTTTTGATGGGGGCCATGACGAACTACCCGCTCGCCCTTGCGCCGGGGATGGGGATAAACGCCATCGTCGCATTTACCATCGTGGGTGCGATGGGTTATTCCTGGCAGGTTGCTATGGGGGTCGTCTTTATCGAAGGAGTTATCGTTCTCGCGCTTTCGCTGTCGAAGCTAAGGGGGATGGTGATGGAGGCGATTCCCCTTCCTCTCAAGCATGCCATCGGCGTGGCGATCGGTGTTCTCATAGCTTTTATCGGCCTCGTGCAGGGAGGGATCGTCGTAAAACACCCTGCCACGATCGTCGCACTGGGAAACGTTACCGCGAAAGAGAGCATCCTGACGGTCGCCGGATTGCTGATCACCACCATCCTGATAACGAGGAGGGTGAGGGGGGCGATTCTCATCGGCATTCTGACGACCGCGCTGCTCGGGATGACGCCGATCTTCGAGCTCATCCCCCTGCCCGGCAGGTTTTTCAGCCTTCCCCGGGACTTTTCGACTTTTCTTGCGCTGGATGTCAGGGGTGCTCTCAGCCTGGCCCTTGCGCCGCTGATCTTTTCCCTGTTCATGACGGACTTCTTCGATACCATGGGGACGGCCATCGGCATCGGCGAGAAAGCCGGCTTCCTCGACGATGAAGGAATGATACCCCGCCTGAAGGAACTCCTCGTCGTCGATTCGATCGGGGCCGTAGCCGGGGGACTTTTCGGATGCAGCTCGATAACCTGTTACATCGAGAGCGCCTCGGGAGTGACGGAGGGCGGGAGGAGCGGATTATCGGTGATCGTCACCGCATCTCTCTTTTTCCTCTCCCTCTTTCTGACCCCTCTTATCTCGGTTATAGGAAAGGGGGTCCAGGTTTCCGAGGGAGTCTACCGGTATCCCGTCACGGCGCCGGCCCTGATCCTCGTGGGATTCTTCATGGTCTCCCTGGTCTCCGAGATTGATTTCAGCGATTTCGATACGGGCATTCCCGCATTCCTGACGATAATCATCATGCCCCTGACGTACAACATATCCTACGGCATCGGCTTCGGGTTCATCAGCTACAGCCTCATCAAGCTTTTCAGGGGAAAGGTGAAGGAGGTACACCCGGTGATGGCTGTTGCATCACTTTTCTTTGTAATCTTTTTCCTGATCTCCCCGGGAGCATAAATGGTCCGAAAGAAACCGGATATCGCAACGCTGGTCGAGACGGCGCGGGGTGACCGGGAGGCGGACCTGGTCATTGAAAATGGGACCGTAGTCGACGTGTTCAGGAGAAAACTGTGCAAATCCAGCGTTGCGGTCAAGGATGGTTATATCGTCGGTCTCGGAGACTACCGTGCGCGGGAGGTCATAGATGCAGCGGGCATGTACGTGGCTCCCGGGTTGATCGATGGACACACCCATATAGAGAGCACCTTCCTCTCGCCCCAGGAGTTTGGGCGCCTGTGCCTTACTTCCGGGGTTACGTGCGTTGTAGCCGACCCCCACGAGATCGCAAATGTTTTTGGCCTTCCGGGAGTTTTGTGGATGATCGATATGGCGCGTCAATCACCGGTGAGGATTTATTACTCCTGCCCTTCCTGTGTTCCCTCATCCCCCCTGGAGTCACCGGGAGGAAAGATTGGGCTGAAGGACATGGCGATACTCAGGGGGTACAGTGAAGTAATCGCCCTCGGCGAGGTCATGGACTATCAGGGGCTGACGCTCGGAAAGAGAGATCTCATAGAGAAGGTGAGACTCTTCCAGGGGCTTCCCCTCGAGGGTCATGCCCCGGGACTGAGGGGAAAGGCCCTGTCGGCATACAGGGTAACCGGCGTGTCTTCGGACCACGAGACGGAGGACCCGGAGGAGGCCGAGGAAAAGCTTTCGAAGGGTTTTCACGTGATGGTTCGGGAAGGGTCGATTGCGCAGAACCTGAAGGCCCTCTATCCCTTCATCGAAGAGTACCAGGGAAACAGCCGTATCTCGATTGTATCTGACGACCTCAATGTTCTCGATATGGCAGATGGAAACTACCTGGGCAGGGTTCTCGCCCAGGGAGCGAGGATGGGGATCGACCCGATCAATCTTCTGTGCATGGTTACCCTGAACACGGCCATGAGGTTCAATCTCACGAGCCTTGGTGCGGTTGCGCCCGGGTACCGCGCGGACCTGGTTATCTACGAGGACCTTTTTGAGTTTGTCCCGCACAGGGTGCTGGTGGGGGGAAGGGTTCGGTACCTGTCTGGCGAACCGGTAGCGGAGGCAGATGCTCCGTCGATCATGGGGACAGGGAGGACTGTTCACCTTCCTCCCGCATTCTCTCCAGAAACCTTCAGGGTAAAGAAGAGGAAAAAGAGCGTAAAGGCAATAGAGGTGATTCCCGGCCAGCTGAAAAACGAGATCGTTACCCTTCCCGGGGATGTTTTTCAGGGCAGGTATGCCTCGAGTGTGCTGGCATGGGACCTGGTGAAAGTGTGCGTCATCGAGCGCCACGGGGGTACCGGGAGGATTGGTAAAGGGTTTGTCAGGGGGCTGAATCTTCGCGCTGGCGCCATTGCGCTCACATTTGCCCACGATGCCCACAACCTGGTGGTGGCCGGTGCGTCGGACGATGAGATGTTTGCAGCGGCGGGGCTTGTCGCCCGCATGGGAGGGGGGATAGCTGCCCTGAGCGGCCGGGGGGAAAGTGCCCGTCTTCCCCTGAAAGTGGGGGGAATCGTTTCTACCGCGAGGTATGAGAGGGTTGTTTCGGAAACGAAGAGGGTGAAAGGGGTATGTGAACAAATCTCCCCCCTCGGCATCGACCTCGTCAATATCCTTTCTTTTATCGCCCTTCCCGTGATACCGGAGGGCAGAATCACGGATAAAGGTTTTATCGACGTGCGTGCATTCAGAAAGGTTCCGATCTGGGCGTGAACTGCCTGCTGACGGGTTACCCGGCCTGCTCCCGGACGAGATAGATGTTTACGTCCACCCGGTCCGTTTCTTTTTCCCCCATTTTGTCGATCACGGTGACACGCCCCTTGCGCCTGATGAGATCTGCTTTTTTGTCCAGCGATGAAGTGAAACTTTCCAGGGCCTTGATAAGGACGAGCTCTTTGTCCTTCAGGGCGTTGAGAAACTTCAGGCTTCCATCGTGGGTTCTTCCCGCTGCGATTATGTCTATCTTGCAATCTTTTTCGCTCTCACAGAGTTCTACGAGGGTGGAAAGGAAGTCGTGAAAATCCTCTGAAAGTTTTTTCCCGTCACTGTCCAGCGCCGCTTCAAAAGGTACGGAGGCGAAGAGAAAGGAGATGTCCCTGGCCATGAATCGCGATGAGTAAGTCTCTGAGAGGGCAGCAGCCCCTTTCTGCCTGACACCGGAGAGTGGGAGAAAATCAGCGATCTCCTCTTTCAGGCGTGCGATTCTCCCTTCGAGGAGGTGGACCTTCGAAGAGAGCTCTTCCAGGTCGCTGCTCCTTACTTCGGCCGATGCAAGACGGGTTTTTAGGTCGCCAACCTCCCCGTTCAGCGCTTCCACCGTATTTTCGAGCTTCGAGTTTTCCACCGTAAGCTCCTTGATCTGAATAGAGTATTTTTTCTCCTTTTCGAGAAGTTCGCTTATCAGTGTTTCCCTCGATATTTTCGTGGTATCGTATCTTTTCTGAAGTTCCTCGACCGTTCCCTGCAGCCTTTCGACCTCTTCTCCCCGCGCTGAAAGTTCGCTCTTGGTAATGTTCAGCTCACTCGAGAGGGCATCGACGGTTTTGCTGATCTCCTCGATTTCAATAATGAGGGCATTGTTTTTTTTCTTGCTCTCTGAGAGGGCGCTTCTCAACATATCGGCTTCTTTGGTTTTTGAATCGTATTTCGTAGTAGTTACGAAACAACCCTGGAGGAGCAGGGCAAAGGTAACCGGAAATGCAAGAGGGTAAAACTTTTTCATTGCCATTTATCCCGCAGCAAATGTCATTCGGCTCAAGAAATTAAATAGATTTTACAACCTTAGTAATTTTATATAAAGTTTTTTAAGTATGAAAGCAAGCGAGGCGTGGACGGGTTTATGAAAAAGAGCAAGGAAATAGTAGAAAAGCTCGTTTCCCTCAAGCTTCTGGACGTAAAAAGCATTTCCCAACTCGTGGAGGCCTCGCTCCGAAGCGGCAGGGATGTCCTCGAGGAGGCCATGGTGACGGGGCTTGTTTCTGCCGATGCCCTGCCCTTTATCTTTTCTCAAAACTTTGACATCCCCTTCGCGGTGCTCAAGGAAGGAGACGTGGATGTATCCTTGGCTCCAGTCATACCCTCGGAAATCGCTTGGGGGGAAGAGGTAATTCCCCTTTCGGTGAATGATCAATTCGTCACGGTCGGTGTTCACAATCCTCTCCGCCCGAGAGTGTTCCGGCGGATCGAGGGGTTGACGGGAAAAAAGGTCAGGGTAGCGCTCGTGGGTAAGGATTCACTCCAGAAAACGCTCATGCGACTCTATCCACCACCTGTTTTTATAACCGAGAGGAGCATATCGGGAGAGCTTTCGAAGGAGATCAACGTGGCCAAGTTCCTGGGCACGAGAGACAGCATCGGCCTCGTATCGGAAATACTTTATATGGCGAGGATCGAGGGCATTGAGGTGATGACCTTCCACTATGTGCTGGGAAAGTTCATCATCGAGGGCCGCGAAGATTCCCGGAGCGTTATCCTTCTCGAGACACAGGAAAAAGTAGGGGAGTTTGTCTTTTCTGGGCTCAAGAAGCTGTGCGGCTTCCATAAGGGGAGCGCGACGATCGAGGAGAGAATTCTCGAGACGGGGAAAGGAAAGAGATTCGGCATGTACAAGGTGGCTCTGATTTCAGGAGCCGGTGCAAAAAAGGCGGTGGTGAAGGTGATACCGAACGCCCTGGGAAAGCTCTCGTTAGAAAATCTTGGATTCGACGGGGATCAGCTTGAATCGATAACCGGGATGATACGCAGGGAAAAAGGGGTATACGTGATTGCCTCACCCCTGTACGATGGCGTATCCACGACTCTGTATTCAATGGTCCGGCACGCCCTGGACCCATTTTTCCGGATCGTGGCGATGGAGGAAGACATAAGATATAAAAACGAAGGGTTCATACAGATTGAGAAGAAGATGATGGAAGAGGACCTGTCGATTGAAAAAATTATCAGGACTCTTTCACCCGATATTCTGATGTACGACAACATTCCCGTCGAAAGACTCATGAGTGAAATGGGTCGCATCGATTCGAGCAGGATGAGCGTTTTCGCAGGGATTCAGAGCCAGTCGCTGGAAGATGCCCTGAAGGGAATCGTGAATTCGGAGATTTCCCCCTATGTGCTTGCCTCGTCGATGAAGGCGCTGGTGTTTCAAAAGCTGGTGAGGATTCTCTGTGACGTCTGCAAGAAGGAACTTCCCACCATCCCATCTATGTATCTCTCCCGGGCGATGATAGAATCGGACAAGGGACAGTTCCTGGGAAAGCTGAAATACTTCATACCAACGGGATGTGCAGTCTGCGACGGCACAGGGTATACGGGAAAAACAGCCCTCTTTGACCTCATTGTATTTTCTCCTTCTGTGCGGATGGAGCTGTTGATGGATAAGTCCGAGGAGGAGAAGCGGGAGAAAATTCTGTCCCATGTCAGGCTGGGACCTGAAGATTCTGTGGTCAATCTGCTGATGGATGGGAGAGTGACTTTCGAGGATGCGATACCATTTATAAAGTCTCTCTTGAGAAGAGGCGAGAAAGGGTAGGTGATGGAGAGAAATACCTTTTTGCTCTTGTTAGTGCTGTGCCTGTTTTCTCTCCCCGGCGCAACTTCCGCATCGGGGCCCAAAGGTTTTCACGATAGCAGCGAAAGGGAAAACTGCATCAAGTGTCACACCCGGGTTCCCGAAGAGGAAGGCGTGTCCCGGCAGGAGGCAAACCTGCTTTTTCAAGGGGAAATAGACAAAATATGCGGCCAGTGTCACGAGGACTACGAGCACGAGCATCCGGTGACGCTGGTTGTTTCACCGACGTCAGAGGGAACGAAGCTGCTTCCCCTCGACAGGGACGGGAAGATCATATGCACGAGCTGCCACGATGTTATCGAGAGAATACCCGTCCACAAGAGGAAAACAATCACGGGAAAAAAGCTCTGCCTGAGCTGTCACGTCGATTCCGAAATATTTGCCCAGATAATATGGTACCCGACGCGCCTCGAGAAAGGAGAACAGGGAAGGCTCGAGATAAAAGTCGTCGAGTTCAATCTCAGTTCGAATAAGGAATATGTCGGTGAGACGGTGCTCCTCTACTATTATGCAAAGGATATCGACACGGGGAACATAACATTCGGGACCGATATCCTGTATGATGACGGGACCCACGGTGACAGAATGAAAGGGGATTCCATATTCACGCTCACCGAAACTGCCCATATGGATAAAAAGGTAAGGCGGCTGGTATATACCGGCTGGATTCTCAACAGCAAGAACAAACGGAGCAATACGGTGACCCTGGCAATCGAATACGGCGAATAACTGGAGGATGGAGGTTCAGATGGGGTATGAAACCCTGTCCCGCATGTTCTTGGACAGGCTTGAAAGCAGAAAGAATGAGGTGAAGTTTCGATACAAGAGGGACAATTCCTGGGTGGACATGACCTGCGCGCAGGCGGGAAAAATTATCAGGTTGCTTTCAGCCGGCCTCTATTCGCTCGGTCTGGAAAAAGGGGACAAGGTGAGCATTCTGTCCTACACGAGGGTTGAATGGACTCTCGCCGATGCAGCCTGTATCGTGGGGGGGTTTGTCACCGTTCCCATCTATCACTCACTCCTCCCCGATACGGTTGAATACATACTCGGAGATTGCAAAGCCAAGGCCATCTTCGTTGAAGATGCAAAGCAGATGATGAAGGTGAACGCAATACGGGAGAGCGTTCCCGACCTGAAGTGGATCGTCTCCATGACACCCATTGAAGCAGATCTCATGAAGCCCTCCGATGTGATTTCCTTCAATGAGCTTCAGAAGATGGGAGAGGAAGCGCAAAACCGTGACCCCGATTTTATCGACCGTGTCGCCGGGGAGATAAAACCGGAAGATGATTTAACCGTTATCTACACTTCCGGCACGACGGGGCCGCCAAAAGGTGTGGTGACCACCCAGGAAAATTTTTGGTTCATGGTCAATTGCTCCATCAGGGCAACAGAGATAAGGGAGGGTGAGATAATGCTCCATTTTCTCCCTTTTGCCCACACCCTTGGCAGGATCGAACAGTTCATCTCCTTCGATGCCAATCTGGTCTCCGCCTACGCCGAAAGTATGGAGGCCGTGGGAGATAACATGGCCGAGGTCAAGCCTCATATCATGGTCAGCGTCCCGAGGCTCTATGAGAAGTTTTATGACAGGGTGATGGAGATGGTCGAGAAGGGGTCTCCCCTGAAAAAAAAGATCTTCCGATTTGCCCTGGAAACCGGCATAGAAGTGTCCCGTTTGCGGCAGCAGAAGAAGTCCATTCCCTTTCTGCTGGGTGTCAGGTTTGCCGTAGCAAAAAAGCTGGTTTTCGACAAGATCAAAGAGAGGATCGGCGGGAGACTGAGGTTTTTCATTTCCGGCGGAGCCCCCCTTGCAAAGGAGATTGCCGAGTTTTTTCATGCAATGGATGTGTTGATCCTGGAGGGATATGGCCTCACAGAGTGCTCGACGGTGGCTTCTGTCAACAGACTCGACAATTTTAAATTCGGGACGGTAGGTCTGCCGCTCCCGGATGTGCAGATCAAGATTGTAGAAGATGGTGAGATTCTGATCGGGGGAAAGAACATCTTCAAAGAGTACCTGAATGACCCCGGGGGCACGAGAAATGCGAAAACCGAAGATGGGTGGCTGAAGACGGGTGATATCGGCGAGATAGATGAGGATGGTTTTCTTACGATTACGGACAGAAAGAAGGATATTCTCGTAACGGCATCGGGAAAGAACATACCTCCTGCAAACATAGAAAATCTCCTCAAGATGGATAACTTCGTTTCCCAGTCCTTCATTTACGGAGACAGAAAGAAGTTCCTTGTTGCGCTCATGACCCTCAACAGGGAAGAGATCGAGGCCTGGGCGAGGGAGCAGGGCATTCAATACGACAGCTATGAGGATCTCGCCACCGGGAGGGAGGTTAACGACTTGATTCAAAAAAGCGTCGACAAAGTGAACGCGAAGCTTGCATCCTTCGAGACGGTAAAGAGGTTCCTTATCCTCCCCGACGACTTTTCCCAGGAAACAGGCGAGCTTACTCCAACGCTCAAGGTGAAGAGAAAAGTTGTCGTGGAAAAATACGGCCGCCTGCTCGACAGTCTCTACGAAGATTGAATATGGGTGGTGACAAGAGAGAAATTTACATCAGGCCTATCGGGATCATCAGGTCTCCTTTTCCATCGAGAAAAGAAGCTCCAAAGCAGGGTTTTCTCAGCAGCGAAGCATCACGCGTGGAGCTATTTCAGGAATACGAAAAGGGTGTTGAGGGAATACGTATCGGGGACATTCTTGATATCCTCTACTGGATGGGCCGGGCAAAAAGGACAACCCTCTGGAACAGGAACAGGAAAAAGGGAGTTTTTGGAACGAGGGGTCCCGACAGGCCAAACCCGGTCGGCATCTGCCCGGTAGAGGTAGTGGGTATCGAAAAGAATATCCTGCACGTAGTCCATCTCGACGCCGTGGATGGCTCGCCTGTCCTGGATATACGCCACAGCCTGTTCGATTCCCTCGATGGCTTGAAGACCAAGAAGTTTTAAACCGGGTTCAATGCCGCAGACAGCCTTCGACATCAACAGTATGCCGGAAATAGAGAGAAGGGACTTTTTGCTGCCCCTTATTCCCGATATACTTTTCGGTACCTATTCTATCGACAGGAGGACCTTTAAAAACCCTCACGGCAAAGAGTGCGTGAAATTTACAAACCCGCGGAAGATGCCCTTTTTCCAGGTAGAGTTGTGGAGGGATCCCGACGACAGAGACCCGGTGATGTTTCTGGACATTTCAACCACATCCTTCGGCCAGATGGAAATATCTTTCATCGTTGTTAACGACCCCGAATCTGAACGCTACAACATCGATGTGGATGATGCGGGGAGGGAAACGTATTTCGGAACGGTCCGGCGAAACGTTCCCGAGGAGATAAGGGCGATGGAGGCCGGCCTCGCCCCGGGACAGGTCAGGAAGGGGCTCAGGCTCATGAGACAGCTCGTTTCGATATGGGATGACTTCTTTTCGAAGATGGGCCACCGCTATTTTTTTCTGGAGCCCCTCGGATACTACAGCGCTATAATATACGAAAAATACGGATTTGCGCACATAAAAGGGAAAGAGAGAATGAAGTACATTCACCGGGAGTTTCAACCCGGGGGGACTCTTTTCGAAAGACTTGACGGGTCCACGCCTTTCAGAAAAAAGGGGATGGAGAAAACCGTGAGGGGAAGATCCTGGTCGATACATGACGGCATTCTCGAAGATCCCTGGGTGAGCCCCAAAATGTACAAGACCATCGGTGTGCATGCCGGAGAATGTACCTTTCCCGACTACAGTTTTTGAAGGAGAATCATGTGAACCGTCATATTGCCCTTCTCTTGATCCTCGCCGTTCTGTCAGGAAGCCACAGCCTTGCGCTGGCGGCAAAGGAAAGCGCAGGAAGACCGAAAATATATCTTGAAAAACGGGTGATTGCCGAAAAAGCAGGAAAGCAGATAAAGTTTTTCGAAGTGTACAGGATGGAAAAGGGAGATTCTTTGTGGAAAATATTTACCGATAAGCTCGGTGGCAGAAAGAGTGAGTTTTCCCTGTTCGTCGAAGCGTTCGAGAAGGCAAACCCCGGCATTGCGAATCCCTCTCTGATCAAGAGAGAGAGCCGCGTAAAACTCCCCATGAATGTTGGAACCCTGGGGAAAAAAAATCTTTTGGAAAGTATGGTCCGGCAGGGGAAGATATTTGAATACACGGTGACTTCAGGCGATATTTTGTGGAGGACTGCGCCCGGCGAGTTCAGAAGCACCAGGGAGATGCTGAAATATATCGAAGAGGTCAGGGAATTAAACCCCTTTTTGAAAAATCCCGACTGGATTTATCCCGGGCAGAAATTCTATCTTCCGAACTACAGCTATTTTCTGGAAGACGGGAGTGAGCGGGAACCCACTTTTGCCCGCATGGAAGAGGTGGCGGGAGAGGCTCAGGCTGATTTACGTGACGACGAGAAGGAGATTGCGGGCAGTCTCGATGCCGCCGTTGTCGGAGATGAAAAGGTAAGGGGTGAGTCTGAGACGGAAGATCTGTCCCCGGAAAAGCCGGTGCTCGATCGGCCCGCAGAGGGAGATAAGGGGACCCTGGAGGTCGAACGGGCATATCCCGAGAAGGTATTTGAGAAAGAAATGGCAACGAAGGGGGATGTCGATGCCGGCACGATTACATCCACCCGACCGCACGGGTCGCAGCGCCCCGATTTTCAGATGTCCCTTCCAAAGCAAAGGGGCCTCTTCAGCGACCTGCTCTCGGCGCTCGGTGAAAAGCTGATACTTTCGGGCGAAATGTATGTTCCCCTCGACGGGGGGGGAGAACTCGTGCTCAACATGGAAAAGTATCCCATTGCAAGATTCTCGAATGGAAGAAATGTAATACTGGACCTCTGGGGCTCCATCCCCCGGGAAGTTGAAAGGGTTCTTCGGGATAAGTGGATGGGATACGCCGTCCTGAGGCACGACAGCGAGAAAGGTATCGATGCCTTCCTGGAAAACCTGTTGAAAGCCGGGGGATACTATTCGGTAAAGGATGGGAGAACGACCCAGCTGGTCATAGGCGATAAAGTGTCCGTCTCCATCAACGCCGACCTGATCGCGCTCCGGGAGAATGACAGTTTACTGAAGGGAGAAGTGAATGCAATCAAGAGACTTCACCTGCCCTCGCTGTCCCCGATTCAATCGAGCATTTACGCCTACTGCCTCAAAACGGGGGTACTGGTGATTCCCTATTACGTGGACAGGTCCATAGGAGAGGGCTATGTCGTCTCCTACTACGCAGAGGCGACCGAGGATAACTATGACAGGGAAAAAGTGCCGGAAATGCTCCCTGATGGAGCAAAGTATATCCTCGATGCTGCTGGTGTTCGCTCCAGCAGGTCACACAAGATTTCGATAAAGGGAAAGGAAGGCGCATTTACCCTGACCATAAAGCCAGATCTCGTTTTCTGGGCGAAAAAACAGCCGTATATTCTCGATCCCGAGAGGTTTGCCGAGCCGATTACCGATCTGCTGGTAAAAGAGGGGTACAGGATCATACATGTCGAGGCAAACAGCTCGTACGCCACCATTATTCCCCGGTTGTTAAAGCTTGCCGGGGTAGAGTATTCACTCTACGAGAATGAGATTATCAGCGGCGGGAAAGATAAGGGTTACACCTTGAGAGCCTCGGGTTTTGCTCTGAAGAAGGAGTCCACGGGGGGTGAGCGGGATATCCTGTTCGTTGATGGAGAGGTTGACCTGGGTTTGAGGGGTTTACTCTATCGCGACTTCGGTATGAGGGTGATTACCTACTGAGAGATATTCGATGAGGCAGTTGTTCTCGGGGGCGCACCGCTCATCCTTGAATGTGGCGATGTCGACGATAAACGCCCCTTCCCCCGAGTATTCTGCCATTTTTCCGCACCTTCTTACACAGCGCAAGTTTTCGGGGCAGATATGCACCCGAATGACAGAACAACCGTCCTTTTGTTTTGCCAGGGGGGTCTTTTCAGAGGAAGTACTTCCCAGGAGTTCACTTTCCACCGATTCGATGCCCACGAGGTAATACTCTTTCTGAAGGGTGTACTTGAGCAGCACTTTTTCCACGGTGAGGGAAGCAAGGTTTTTCCTGCCATTTGAAAGGTTCACCAGCCCCCAAACCCGGTTGTTGTTGCTTCTTACCTGTTTCCAGATGGCTTTCAGTATCGGTTTTCCCATGGGAAAGAGCAATGACAGGGGTTCTCTGACCACATTTTCCGGGGTGTATCCGAGAAAATTTTTATTGCAGGGGAGAAAATCATTTATATGGCCTGTCCTGTTCACGATGAAATATGTGGTGGGCCCCTGCCCGATGATCGTCTCGAGTCGCTGGTTTCGCCTCACCGATTTGTCGATTACCATGTTTTTTTCGAGCACCGGGGAAAGTTGCCGGAAGAGCTCCGAGAGATCATCCAGGTCTTTTTCCTTCTTGTATTTGAGCCCGGACAGGCCGATTGCGCAGAGAACCCGCTGTTTCACTTTCAAGGGAAAAAGCACGAAGGGTTCGGGAAGTTCATCGATCGCTCTGCTCATGAGACCTGACCGCTCACCTGCTTTCCTGAGCGGAATCCAGCTTTTGGAAAAGATATCTATAATTGAGCTGTCAAATGGAATCGAGAGGTTCTGGAGCTTCAGAACTTTCCGCGTGGCCGAGGGAAAAAAGTTTAGAGGAACGAGGCTTGTTGTCTTCCAGTCGATTTCGAAAAAGATGGCGAGCTGGAACCGGAGGAGACGTTTCAGGCTCATCCCGAGATGGAGGAAGGATTCGCCTGAGTCGAAGCATTCGATGAGTTCGGTCTTAAGGTCCTCTATTGTCTGTTTATCGGTCACGTGTTAGTTTTCCGGAAAGCGCTGAATTCCCCCCGTATTAAAGGATATTGTAGCATCGAATCAAACGGGAGGAGGGAATTATTTCGGCTTTTTGCAGGAGCATCCGGCAAAGGTTCCAGGCACAGTCCCTTCCCTCGGCAGGGGAGAAAAGGTTTGTGCTCAGTGTTTTATGCCCCACCATCCCGGTAACGTATCCACTGTTTGATCCCCCAGCACGGTGTGCATTGGGCGCAGAAATCTCAGAGCTCGGCATGATCGCTGCCCGTTTCAGGAAATGTGAGCTCCCCACTGTGTTATCCTTCAGGTTTGAATGGGGTAGAGTTGTTTGAGCGATTGGAAGATAATAGAATACATATTCTCGAGCAATAGCGTTGACGGGTTTGTGATGCAGGTGCGTGTCGAATGAATCGCAAGAGAGAAAGGATACCGAGGGTAGTTGTTTTTCTCTTTCTCACTGCCCTCATCGGGCTGATTACTGCGAGAATGATGATGAAGTCCAATGAGGTTCGGGGAGAAAAGGTCCTGGATGAGCAGTTCAGGTATTTTGAAAAACTCACGTACAAGTCGCAGAAAAATCCGGCGACTCGTGAAAAAAAAGAGCTCGAGAGAGAGATCCTTTCTCTCCTCGGCTCCTCTTTCGCTTTGCCGGAGGAAGGTTTTACATACCTCTCTCTCCATCGGGTCAAAACAAGGAGTGTAAAGGGTGCATTTGTCCCCTTCTATTACCAGAGGAATCTCTATCTCCTCTGTGTCTATTCTCTGGGAGGTAAGAGTGCCTCGGCCAGGAAAGACTTTCTCGATGCCGCAACACTTCTGTCCGGCATGAAAGAGGAGGTTTCATTCGTGGTGTTCGAAACGGGGGAAAACCTGAAGGTGTCGCTCATGTCCGCTGTGTCAAAAGAGGATCTTTTCCTCCTGACCAGAAATTATTTCATGGAGCGATGAACTTGCGCTTGCCTGGTAATTGGCATGGCAGTAAACTTCCAAATGGCTTGCGGCAAAACAATTCCGGAGGTATCAGATGATAGTAGCCAGAAGAATGCGGAAAAACCCCGTATGGGTCGATGAAGAGGACTCAATGAAAAAGGGGATTGACCTTCTCAAGGAAAAGGGGATACGACACCTTCCTGTCCTCAGGAAGGGAGAAAATCTCGTCGGGATAGTTTCCGACAGGGATATAAAGGCAGCATCGCCTTCCCCGGCAACGTCTCTGGAGATACGGGAGATATACTATCTTCTTGACAAGATCAAGATCAAACAGATCATGACCAAGAAACCCTACACGGTTTCACCGGGAACTTCCGTTGAGGAGGCGGCGCTGATCATGAGGGAAAAAAAGATCGGCGCACTGCCCGTTGTGGAGGACGGAAAGCTGGTCGGCATATTGACCGAGACTGATATTCTCGACGCGTTTCTTGATGCCATGGGCATCAACAGGCCGGGATACAGGGTCGAGGTTGCACTGCCGAACACGTCGGGCCAGATGTTCAAGGTGGCGAAGCTTCTGAGTGAGTTTGATGTCAACATCGTTTCGGTCGTAACGGCTTCCGCCGATGACCCTGACATGAAAATCCTTGTACTGAGGATCGAAACGAACAGGTACAAAGTGGTGAAGAGCATGCTCAAAAAGGCAGGGATCGAGATCGTTGCAGCGGACTGAATCTTCCATCTCAAAGAGACATCAAACGTACGTGCTCACAATGACACGGAAAAACAGACATCGGTAAATGATATAATATAGTGAAAAAGGAGGATTATACTATGCGTGAGGCAGTGGAAAGAGTTCTCGAGAAGGTAAGGCCGGCTCTTCAGGCAGACGGTGGTGATGTCGAACTGGTCGATGTAGAAGAGGGCGTGGTCAAACTTCGGCTGACAGGAGCCTGTGGAGGCTGTCCGATGGCATCGCTCACCCTGAAAAATGGTATCGAAGTCGCGCTGAAGGAAGAGATCCCGTCGGTGGAAAGAGTCGAATCGGTATAAACGACATTTGCGGCAGTTGCCTGCCCTCTGCGGCGCTGGACGCACCCGGTTCCCGTGGCGATTTCGAGATGGAAAGGAAAAGGAATGCGTTTTCGCGCTATTTCCGGGGAAATGGTCCTGTAAAGCCTCGAGCTATTGTGTAACCGGTCATCAGAGGATCTTTTTCGCCTCTTCCTCGAAGGTCGTTTCGTCCAAAAATCCCATGTGAACGTTTGTTATCTCGCCTTTTCTATTGATGAAAATGGTTGTGGGTAATGACTTCAAGCCCCCGTACATGCTGATCATGTCCCGTGAGCCTATCGCAACGGTGTAGGGAATTTTGTATTCGCTTATGAATTCGGGGAGAACGGTTTCCGGGTCATTGTCCAGGGAGATCCCGATTATTTCGAGCCCCTGGCTCTTGTATTCTTTGTATATGTTCACAAATCCCGGTATCTCGCTCTGGCAGGGCGGGCACCAGGTGGCAAAAAAGTTCAGCACCACCGCTTTCCCCTGGAAGTCTGCGAGGTTTATCTTTTCCCCGGATATATCCTCCAATTCGAACCGGGGGGCAAGTACCGGTGGATGCCCCCCACGGGACTCTTTACCGGGAGACCCTATCATCAAGGGCCGCTGTTTGAGAAAAATGTATCCGCCTGCGATTGCTACGATAAGAGCGGCGATCACAACTGTGGTTTTCTGGCTCACCCTGACCTCACACGGTTTGGTATCGACTTAAATTTTATATTGTAGCACGCCGGAAGGTGAGGGGATGGAAAATGATCGTGCCATGCGGGGTGTTGTCGTATTCTGCTATTATGATTGAAACTGAAAATTAAATGGTACATCATTAAATATGAATGGGGAGGTGGCACATGCCGAAAGAGGAGATCTCCAAGGTGTTGAGGATGGCTCTTTCGCTGGAGAAGAAAAACTACAACGATTACCTGAAAGCCTCGGAAGAAGCAGAACTCCAATCCATAAAGAAAATGTTCAAATTCCTGGCTGATGAGGAGGAAAAACACATTGCACTGGTCAAGAAAAAAATGGAGGAATTCGGGGTCTCGGAGGATGAGTAGAGAAAGAAACCGGCCCCCTGAGGAATCATGAAAAAAGTTTTTTTCGACCATATTTCCACCACGCCCCTTCACCCGGACGTGCTCGATGCGCTGCTGCCCTTCTTCGTGGGTCAGTACGGTAACCCGAGCTCGCATATTCACGAGCAGGGACAGCTGGCGTTGAGAGCCATCGAGGGGGCAAGGGAGAAGGTTGCCGGTTTGATTCACGCAACTCCCGAAGAGGTGGTTTTCACGTCCGGGGCGACCGAGTCCAACAACCTTGCCGTAAAGGGTGTTGCCGGGGCGATGAAAAAAAAGGGGATGCACATCATCGTATCCGAGGTGGAGCATTTCTCCGTTCTCAATGCCCTCATTCCGCTGATAAATGAAGGGTACGAGATTACCTACCTTCCCGTTGACCGGCACGGCCTCATAGATCCGGAGGAGTTAAGACAGTCTGTCAGGGATGACACGATCCTCATCTCGGTCATGCACGCAAATTCGGAAATCGGGACCATTATGCCCGTTTTAGAGGTTGGAGCCGTCGCGAGGGAGAAGGATGTCTATTTCCACTGTGATGCAACCGCTTCTGCCGGCCACATACCCGTGGACGTGGAGAGGATGGGAGCAGATCTTCTCACCCTGTCGGCTCACAACTTTTACGGGCCGAAGGGAGCCGGCGCGCTGTTCGTGAGAAAGGGTACCCGTATCGCCCCCCTTCAAGAAGGGGGCTTCCAGGAGGGTGGTTTGAGGGCCGGTACCGAAAACGTTACCGGAATAGTCGGTTTTGGAAAGGCTGCCGAAATTGCCATGGATGAGATGGAGGAGGATGCCCTTCGGCTGAGAGACCTCGAACAGCAGCTGAGAGAGGGGCTCAAAAACAGGATCAGCCACATCCACTTTACCGGGCACGAGGTGAGCCGGCTTCCGGGTCACGTGAGCTTCTGGATTGAGTTTGCGGAGGGGGAATCGCTCCTCATATACCTGAACATCAACGGCGTAATGGCCGCGAGCGGCTCTGCGTGCAGCTCGAACCTGAAAGCCCAGGATGAGGAAGACCTCGTAGCCTCCCATGTGCTGAAGGCCATCGGTGTTCCGTCGGATATCTGCACCGGCTCCATAACCTTCAGTATGGGAAAGTGGAATCGTCCTGATGAGGTTGACTACGTGCTGGAAATTATGCCGGGAATAGTGCAGAGACTCTGGGAGATATCGCCATCCTATTCCGATTACTTGAAAAGCGGGGGAGTTAGGAGGTAACGGTATGTCTATTGGACCCTACAGCGAGAAGGTGATGGATCACTTCATGAACCCGAGAAACGTCGGTGAAATCGATGATGCAAGCGGTGTTGGCGAGGTTGGCAATCCGGCATGTGGCGACATGATGCGACTCTTTATCAAGGTTGAGGACAATGTCGTTACCGATGCCAAGTTCATGACTTTCGGGTGTGGTGCTGCCATTGCGTCGAGCAGCATGCTCACCGAGATAATCAAGGGGAAAACCGTCGACGAAGTGCTCACCATCACGAACGAGAATGTTGCAGAGGCGCTCGACGGGCTCCCCCCTGCAAAGATTCACTGTTCTGTCATGGCGGAAGAAGCGGTGAAGGCTGCGATCGAAGACTACCGGAAAAAAGCGGTCTGACGGATATCAAACGGGGAGGTTATCATGGATTACGACCCATCAGCAGTTCTCTTTGATGCACTCGAGAGGGAGAAATGGGCATACAAAAAGTACCGGGAAGCAGCCGAAAGGTTTGAAGACGAGAGCGTAAAGGAGCTTTTCCGCTTCCTGGCCGAGGAAGAAAAAAAACACATCCAGATGATACAGGATGAAATAGACAGTGCCCTCTGGGAGTATTGAACCGCATAGGGGGCTTGTCGGGTAAAACCCATGGCCCTTCATATTTACAGCACTACCGAACGAAATGTAGTCCCTTTTACCCCTCTTGATCCCTCCATCGTGAAGATCTATACCTGTGGCCCCACCGTGTACCGGTACGCTCACATCGGTAATTTGAGGACCTACCTCATGTCGGATATCCTGGTGCGTGTGCTCCGCTATCTTTCCTACACGGTTTACCATGTGAAAAACATAACCGATGTGGGACATATGCGCCAGGAGATGCTCGAGCGCGGTGAGGACAAGGTGATCGCCGCAGCCCGTGCAGCACGAAAAACGCCGGAGGAAATAGCGGGTTATTTTACGGCAGCCTTTCTGCGGGATGAGGGGAGGATGGGAATTGCTCCTGCCGACCTCTACCCGCGGGCTAGTGACCACATCGAAGAGATGATCGAACTGGTTTCGAAACTCGTTTTGAAGGGTTTCACCTACGAAAGGGAAGGGACCATATATTTCGATGTGGGCAGGTTCAGCGATTACGGCAAGCTTTCGAGAAACCTCCCGGAACAACTGCGCGAAGGTTACAGGAGCGAGGCGGACCATCACAAAAAAAATCCCGAGGATTTCACCCTCTGGAAGCAGGCTGAGCCCGGGAGGGAGCTGAAGTGGGAAAGCCCCTGGGGAGAGGGCTTCCCGGGATGGCATATCGAGTGTGCGGCGATGGCCATCAAGTATCTCGGAAAGGAGTTCGATGTTCACCTCGGCGGCATTGACCTTGTTTTTCCGCACCACGAGAATGAGATTGCGCAGGCGCGGTGCGCAGTGGGGGGGAATTTTGCCCGGTACTGGGTTCACGGAGGCCATCTCCTGGTCAACGGAAAGAAAATGTCCAAATCTGCCGGTAATGAGTACACCCTCGACGATCTCGAGGAGCGCGGATTTTCGCCGATGGATTTCCGGTACCTCTGTCTCAACGCTCATTACAAGACGGTGATGAATTTCACCATGGAGGCTCAGGAGGGAGCGAGGAAGGCCCGCTCGCGATTGAAGAGTCAGGCCCTTTCTCTTTTCGAGGAACATGGCATGTGTGATCGGCCGGGCGCGCGTGCGCGGGAGTTCGAGGGGGAATTCCAGGGTGCCCTGGAAAGCGACTTGAATATTCCAAAGGCCCTCGCCACGGTCTGGAAAATGTTCAGGTCAGATCTCGGCGAGGCTGAAAAGGTTTATCTTCTCAGGAAATGGGATGTCGTTCTGGGGCTCGACCTCTTTGAGAAAAGCGAAGAGAAAGAGTCGGAGCGTGACGAGGATTTCCTGAAAGCGCGGGAAATAGCCGAAAGAAGAGCCCGGGCGAGAAAGAACAGGCGGTATGATGAGGCTGACCTTTTGCGCGCCGAAATAAAATCGCTCGGATACAGTGTGATTGATTCAAAGGATGGGTACATTCTGGAAAAAGTCAAGGAGTGAGCGTTCCCTTGAAGGACTTTATCTCTCCCGCATGTAAGTTCCAAGGTTGATCGTTTTTTTCCGGCGACCTGGGCATTTTGCATTCTCGACCCTCCGGGCAATCAGTGGCTCCCTGCTGGTCTGGCCTTCGCGGGTGTCACGCCGCATATTTCTATCGCATTACCTGTCTGTATGCACCTCCCCGTCTCCTCGCAAACGGTTCATGTGACTAACGATAAGTCCTCATCGGCCGGGTGATTCGGCCGCGTTTCTTTCTTCCGGGAAAGTGTTTGGGTGCGATATTCGACGCGAAATTACCGGTTTAAAAAATTAGCTTTTAATAGTATATAGTAAATCTAATATCCCGTGTCACAAGGGCCGGGAGGGTGGTATGTTTTGAAAGGCTTCACGGATTTGGTTATAATTTCTTTGAAATCCAGAAAAATAGAGGTGGTAGAGGCATTTGGGTAGGCCTACCATAGCGGAAATTAACCTGTCTCATCTAGAGAGCAACCTTGAAAGCTTAAAGGGATACCTGAAATCCAGGACGAAGATTCTCGCTGTCGTAAAAGCCGATGCGTACGGGCATGGAGCAGTCCCTGTAGCTTCGAGACTGGTCGAATGCGGTGTTTCGCACCTGGGCGTTGCTACCGTCGAGGAAGGGGTCCAGCTGCGGGATGGGGGTGTGGCGGAGAATGTTGTCGTACTCGGAGGGGTGATGCCCGATCAGCTGTATGAGGCGATATCCCTGGGGCTCGACGTGGTCATCGGCTCGATCGGTCACCTGGAAGATATTATCTCGGAATCGAACAGGGTTCGGAAGATAGTGGGCATTCACCTCAAGGTGGATACCGAGATGGGCCGTCTCGGAATATTTCCGGATGAGGCCGAAAGGGCCTCACGATCCATAGATGAGGCAAAATACGTTGAGCTGAAGGGAGTTATGTCCCACCTCTCGTCTGCCGATGGGGATGAGGAGGAGGACCTGAAACACACGAACAGGCAGCTGCGCGCCTTCAGAGAGGTGGCGGGAACCTTTCCCGCCAACGGTGTCGATTTTCATGTTTTAAACAGCGCGGGAATAATACGGTTTACCGGGGACCAGCACGATATGGTGAGGCCCGGAATTACCCTGTACGGGTCTCTTCCGAGGGCCGGGATCGAGGATATCGGCCTTGCTCCGGTGATGAACCTCACTACGAGAATTTACTATGTGAAGGAATTTCCTGCAGGATTTCCCATCAGTTATGGAAGAAAATATGTCACCAAGAGGAGGGAGAGAATAGCCGTTCTGCCCGTGGGTTACGCCGACGGGTTGCGAAAGGTCCTGTCTCCTGGATTCGAGGTGTGTGTGGAGGGGAAGCCTGCAAAAATTCTCGGGGCCATTTGCATGGATAACATCATGATCGACGTTACGGATATTCCTGAGTCGAAAGTCGGCTCGGAAGTGATGATTTTCGGAGAGAAGTGGGGCGTGGCAATACCCGTTGAAGAGGTTGCCGAGAGGGCATCCACGATACCCTACGAGATCCTGACGGGAATAGGAAAGCGTGTTCCGCGGGTGTTCGTTGAGTAGCCCGCATACGAATGGGGCAGGTGTTACTATCGTGTCAGGTACAGTGCGGAGCGTTCTATGAATATGGCTTCAGAGCTTATCAACTCCATCGGAAAGGTTGCATACAGGTTGGTAGAGAGCCTCGGTTATCATGGCCGTATGTTCATGGATGCGACATACTGGGCTTTCCGGCCCCCTTCCGAAATAGATAACATACTCAAACAGATAGAGGAGGTAGGCTTAAAATCCCTTCCCGTGGTCTTGATAACCGCTGCGTTCACCGGGATGGTGCTTGCCCTCCAATCGTGGTCGGCTTTTGCCAGATTCAAGGCGGAAAGCCTCGTTGGTACCGTTGTCGCACTCTCCATGACAAGGGAGCTGGGGCCGGTTTTTGCGGGGCTCATGGTGTCGGGCAGGGTGGGTGCCTCGATCGCGGCGGAGCTCGGTACGATGAAGGTCACGGAGCAGATTGACGCCATGTATACCCTCGCGGCAAACCCGGTGAAGTATCTCGTCGTCCCCCGTATCCTTGCCACGACGATTGTCATGCCGATTCTCGTTATTTTCGGGGATCTCATCGGTATCGTGGGTGGATATTTCGTGAGCGTGAAAATTCTCGGGGGAAACCCTGTCGTGTATATCAATAAAACCTATCAATACCTGGAATTGGATGACATATACATCGGATTGCTGAAAGCTGCTGTTTTCGGGTTTCTGATTGCGCTGATCAGCTGTTCCCAGGGGTTCAAAACCGAGGGGGGAGCAGAAGGGGTGGGAAAATCCACAACCAGGGCTGTGGTATTTTCGGCGATGTCTGTCCTCATCTCGGACTATTTCCTCACCGCCCTCCTGTTTTGATGATGAAACCCATAATCAAAATAAGAGATCTGCACAAGTCATTCGGAATCAACAGGGTTCTTCAGGGGGTCAATCTCGATATTTTCAAGGGTGAGAACATGGTGGTAATAGGCGGGAGCGGATCGGGAAAAAGTGTCCTGATCAAATGCGTCATAGGTCTTCTGAAGCCGGATGCGGGAAGTATTTCAGTCGACGGCGTCGATGTGACGAAGATAACTGAAGAGGAAATGGTCGAGGTCAGGAAAAAATTCGGGATGCTGTTTCAGGGAGCGGCCCTTTTCGATTCCCTGACCGTGGGAGAGAACGTGGCGTTTGAGCTGAAGAGGCTGAAACTGGTTCCGGCGGGCAAGCTTTATCAGATCGTCGAAGAGAAGCTTTCCCTGGTGGGCTTGAGAAACATCCAGCATCTCATGCCTTCGGAACTTTCGGGGGGGATGAAGAAAAGGGTCGGCCTTGCCAGGGCTATTGCGTCAGAACCGGAGATACTCCTCTACGACGAGCCCACAACGGGTCTTGACCCGATCATGGCCGATGTAATCAATGAACTGGTTATCAGCATGAAGAGTATCCTGAATGTTACCTCGATAAGCATAACCCACGATATGACCTCTGCGTATAAGATAGGTGATAAAATTGCTATGCTTTATAATGGAAAAATCGTTGAAGTGGGTACCCCCGATGAGGTGAGAAGTTCGGAGAACCCCATTGTGAGGCAGTTTATAGAAGGCCGTGCCGAGGGTCCGATAACAGAGGAAAGTGAAGAGTTTGTGAAGTTTGACACGAAGCCCGCAGAACCTTTAGACCGGAGGAAATGATGGCATTTATTTCCAAGGAGGCGAAGGTCGGAATGTTCGTCCTTGTCGGAATTCTCATACTCGCCTACTTTACGCTCAAAGTCGGCAAAATTGAGGTTACGGAGAGGGGGTACATAATATACGCGATCTTTGATACGGTCTCAGGGCTCGATGAAAAATCCGTGGTGAAGATGGCAGGAGTTCCTATCGGCAATGTGGTCAGCATACGGCTTGAGAATGGCAAGGCAAAGGTCAGAATGAGCATAAAGGAGGGCGTGGAGATTCCCGCGGACTCAACCATATCCCTTGCCTCCGAGGGTCTCCTGGGGGAGAAATACATCGAAATCATCCCCGGTGAGGAAAAGGAGAAATTTATACAACCCGAGAGCGTATTGTCAAAGTCGACTCCCGGGGCCAACTTCGACGAGTTCGTGAGAAAAATAACCATAATGGCCGACGACATCAAGAAAGTTACCGAGTCGCTTGCAGAGGCGCTCGGGGAGGAGGAGGGAAGGGAGTCCCTGAAAGAGATCGTTGTGAACCTGAGAGACTCAACGAGGGTGTTCCGGGATCTGATGGATGCCAATGAGAAAAAGATCGGGAGGATCCTCGACAACCTCGACAGGCTGTCTGCCGACCTGGGCGAGGTATCGGGCGAGAGCAAGCAGGACATAAAGATCCTGATTGCAAATCTCAGGGAATTCTCCGACACGCTGAAAGAAAGGACGCCCGAGATTGCGAGCAAAATTGAAAGCACGATGAACGAGGTCGGGGGATTCGTCTCTGAGAACCGGGAAGACATAAAAGAGGCGATAGAAAACATCAAGTCGGCCTCAGCCAGGCTCGACTCCACGCTGGAGAGGATAGAGAGCGGAGAGGGAACAATCGGGAAACTGGTTACCGATGAAAAAGCGTACGAAGATTTCAGCTCCGCCATGGACGGGATAAACAGGCAGATAAAAAAGTACGAGGCCCTCCAAACCTACCTGGACTACCGGCTCGAGTATCAGGAGCAGTCTTCCGAGTTCAAGCAGTACGCATCGCTGAAGATCCGGCCAACGGTGGATAAATACTACCTCTTCGGGATAGTGGATGATCCTGTCGGGAATGTGGAGACGACCAGGACCGTAGTAACCCAGACCCCTCCCGGCACGACCGTGGAAACGGAGAAGGTTGAGTTCGACGATGACCTCAAGTTCAACGCCTTAATATCGAAACAGTTTGGCGATTTCTCCTTCAGGGGGGGGTTGATGGAGTCCACGGGCGGTGTCGGGCTTTCCTACTTCAGCCTCTCCGACAGGCTGGTTTTAAACCTTGACTTCTTCGACCTGACCAGGGACAACAACGATCCTCATTTGAAATTCTACGGAAATTATAGTATTTTTAGAAACTTCTTTCTCACTGCGGGATACGATGATTTCATCAATGATAATAGCGATTTGAGGACGTTTTTCTTCGGCTTCGGGATCGAGTTGAGAGACGAGGACTTAAAGACTCTGCTCAGGGCGACTCCGCCTGTGAGCCCATAAAACAGAAAAGAGAGGTGGGGTTAGATGGCGAGGATCAGGAGGGCCATTATCAGCGTGTCGGACAAAAGTGGCATCGTGGATTTTGCCAAGGGCCTTCACAGGCTCGGGATCGAGATCTATGCGTCAGGAGGAACGGCCAGTCTCCTGAAAAAAAACAAGATCGTTGTCAGGGCGATCGAAGATTACACGGAATTCCCTGAGATGCTCGACGGACGGGTTAAGACCCTGCATCCCAGAATCCATGCTGGCATACTTGCGATGAGAGAAAAAAGGGAACACATGAAAGTTCTCAGGGAACACGATATAAGGCCCTTTGACATGGTCATCGTCAATCTCTATCCTTTCGAGGAGACGGTAAAAAACCCATCCTGCAGCAGAGAGGAGGCGATAGAAAATATCGACATAGGAGGCCCGACCCTCCTGCGCGGAGCGGCGAAAAATTTCCGTAGCGTCTGCGTGGTGGTGGATCCGCAGGACTACAGAAAGGTGCTCGATACCCTGAAAAAGAAAAACGGCAACCTCGATGAGCAATTCCTGTTCTGGCTGGCGAAAAAGGCCTTTTCTCACACGGCGTGGTATGACGCGTCGATTTCCAACTATCTCCACTCCCTGGCAGACGGAGGTGACAGGAAGGGATTCCCCGATGTATTCACCTGGCAGTGGGACAAGGTGCAGGATCTTCGGTATGGAGAAAACCCTCACCAGACGGCGGCTTTCTACAGGGATGGCAGGTTTCCCGTTGCAGGGGTGGGGTTTGCGCAGCAACTCCAGGGGAAGGAGCTCTCCTTCAATAATATCGTGGACATCGATGCGGCTTTCTCCCTCGCCCTGGAGTTCGACGAGCCGGCTGCAGTAATCATAAAACATACCAACCCCTGCGGTGCGGGAATATCGAGGCGGAGACTTTCCGATGCTTTCAAGAAGGCAAATGAGTGCGACCCCGTTTCCGCCTACGGCGGCATCGTTGCGTTGAACAGAAAGGTAAACGAGGATTGCGCGAGAGGAATGGCGAAGATCTTTTTCGAGGCGATTGTTGCTCCTGATTATGACAGGGCGGCGCTGAAGGTCCTCTCGAAAAAAAAGAACCTCAGGGTCATGCGTGTGGACATGAGGTCTTTCCGGGAAGCAAGGGAAAAAATGGAGCTGAAGAATGTCTCAGGAGGGTTGCTGGTGCAGACGGCTGATGAGCCCACGCTCAACTCGGATCTTTTAAAAGCCGTTACGAAGAGAAAGCCCACCGAGGATGAGCTGTCGGCCCTTTTCTTTGCCTGGAAGCTCTGCAAACATGTAAAGTCGAATGCGATTGTTCTGGCCAGGAAAGACAGAAGCGTGGGAGTCGGCGCTGGCCAGATGTCCAGGGTGGACTCGGCAAGAATTGCCATAATGAAAGCACAAATATCCACCAGGGGATGCGTCGTGGCTTCCGATGCTTTCTTTCCATTCAGAGATGGCGTGGACGTGGTTGCCGAGGCGGGTGCCACTGCCATAATCCAACCCGGCGGATCGATCCGGGATGAGGAAGTGATCAGGGCTGCAGACGAACACGATATGGCAATGGTTTTTACGGGCATCAGACATTTCAGACACTAAAAAGGAAAAAAGCCGGATGCAGATGATGAAAGCGCTCGTCGTCGCGGCTTTTGAAAGGATACAGGGCAAAGGGAGTGTCAAAGGGAGGCTCAGATGACTCCGAAAGTGATCGTCCTCATGGGATCGGGTTCCGATTTCAGCACGGTTAACAGTACGGTGGAGATTTTGAAAGATTTTGGCGTCGATGTGAGGGTGGAGGTCACATCGGCCCACAGGTCTCCGGAGAGGACGGAGAAGCTGATCAGTGAGGCGGAGAGGGAGGGCTGTGAGGTGATCATTGCAGCCGCCGGTTTCGCGGCTCACCTCGCCGGTGTCGTTGCGTCTCACACGACCCTTCCGGTTATCGGTATTCCTCTCGATGCGTCGCCCCTCGGAGGCCTCGACGCTCTTTTATCCACGGTGATGATGCCGGCAGGGATTCCTGTCGCGACTGTGACAGTGGGGAAGACAGGTTCCAAGAACGCGGCCTACCTTGCCCTGTCCATACTGTCAATAAAGTACGAGGGGATCCGGGAATCTCTCAAATCCTTCAGGAAAAAGATGGAGGGGGATGTGATCGAGTCCTCGAGGGCATTGAATGATAAGAGTAAATCCTGATTGCTATGCCTGTTTTCTCAGGCAGGTAGAGACAGCCTGCAGGCAGGGAGGTCTGACCGAGGCGGCCGCGTTGCGAAGCTTGAGCAGGGCCGCCCGCTATATAGGATCCATCAGTGCCGATGATGTTCCCGCGCGGGTTGCGTCGCGGCTGCACGCGATTGTCAGAGAGGCAAGCGGAGTTGCCGACCCCTTCGATGATGTCAAGAGAGAGCAGAAAAAAAGATTCAGGGAAACCTACTCCAAGGTTCGGGCAAAGGTAGATGAGAGGGGAGAGGGTGTCGAGGCCGCCGTGCTGCTCGCCGGTGCGGGGAACATGTACGATTTCGGAATCATATCGGAAGGTGAGGCCGAGCGCTTCTTCGGGGACATGGATGCCCTCACACGGGGCGTATATGAAATTGATCACTTTATGGGCGCCCTTGCTCGTGCAAAGGTGGTGGGAATGCTCCTGGACAACACGGGGGAGGCCCCCTTTGACCTGGTGCTCGCGGAACGGCTCATGGATGGGGGCATAGAAGTCTGGTTCGGCGTCAAGGGAGGACCGGTAATAGACGACATAACCTATTCTGATGCTCTTGAGTTGGGCCTGGATGAGAACATTCGGGTCGTATCAAATGGGAGTCAGGCTGTTGGTACCGACCTCGGGGATGTGTCAGCCGAGTTTCTGGATATGCTCCACAAGTCAGATCTCGTCATAAGCAAGGGACAGGCAAACTTTGAAACCCTCTATGGCAGCCTCGAGAACTGCTTTTTTCTTTTCGTTTGCAAGTGCCCGGTTGTTGAGAAGATCACGCGTGCGGATTACGGAAGCGTCATGCTGATGGCAGACAGGGTGGCAGATGAAGCGGGTAAAAATCGAGGAATTTCTCAGTTCAAATAGGGTCAGAGACGATGTGGAGGGGTATCTGCGTCAAGGGGGGGTGGTAATTTACCCGACAGATACCCTCTACGGTATGGGTGTGGACATCAGGGTGGCCGGTGCCGTCGAAAACCTTATGAGACTGAAGGGGAGGGAAAGTGGAAGGCCCGTCCCTCTGTTTATCGACAGTGCAGTCGGGATCGAAGATATCTGTGCCCCTCTGTCCCCTCTCGGGAAAAAGCTGTCGGAAGTCTTCTGGCCGGGGAAGTTGACCATCGTGACACGCGCCCGTCGACACGTTGCCCTCATCGTGGGATCAGAGGACGGAACGGTGGGGGTCAGGCTTCCCGATTCAGCGGTTTCCCTCTCACTTGCCGGCATGTGCGGCGGGGTCACAACGGGGACATCGGCGAACAAATCGAGAGGGGCGGTCCCCCTGACCACCGGTCAGGTGATGGGGGATTTCGAAGGAGACGAGGTCCTGTTTATCGATGGAAAAGACCTTCCTCCATCTGCCGGTTCGACAGTTGTGCGGGTCGATGGCAACGTTCTGAGGATCCTGCGGGAAGGCGACGTCAAAGCAAATGAGATTTTAAAAATCGCAGAGGAGTTTGACAATGGCTAAGGTAAGACCGATACGCGGATTGCGCTATGGAGAGCAGATCGAAGACAAGGGCCTCGTCGTCGCTCCCCCCTACGATGTGATATCGAAAGAGGATCAGATAAAGCTTCATGCGAGACACCCGAATAATATCGTCTGGATCGACTACGGACTGGACGGAGTTGGGGAGAGGGACGAGAAATACAGGCGGGCAAATGAGATGCTCGAGGCCTCTGTTGCAGAGCAGGTGCTGGTCAGGGATGAAAAGCCCGCGTTTTACTATTACGAGCAGGAGTTCGAGCTGGAGGGTATGGGAAGGCTGGTGCGGACAGGGTTCATCTGCGGGATGTTGCTTGAAAAGTTCGGAGAGGGAAGCGTATTCCCCCATGAGAGGACGCTTCTGACCCCCAAGTTGGACCGGCTGAATCTCATGAAGCACACAGCCACGGCGACCAGCCCGATATTCGCGATATACGATGACGATGAAAACCATGCCGCCTCCCTCTTTCTTCAGGCGATTCAGGCGTCTGCGCCTGACGTGTCAGTTTTGGACGATGTCGGTGTCTGTCACCGCATGTGGGTGGTAACGGACGAGAAGGTGATAGGGGAAGTGGAAAGTCTCCTTTCGGGGAGGAGGGTATTCATTGCCGATGGCCACCACCGGTATGAGACGGCCCTTGAATACAGGAACTGGATGCGGGAAAGGGCCCACGCCGATCCTTCTTCGGCCTGGAACTATGTTCTCGTCTTCCTCTCGGCAACCGGGGATGGAGGCCTCGTGATCCTGCCGACCCACAGGGGAGTATACGGGCTTGACCGGGATAAAATTGAGACGCTCACCAGGCAGGCTGATGTTCCCTTTAAGCTCTTGAATCTTTCCGGGGGAGTCGATGAGATGGTTGAAAAGGTATCTTCTGCAACGCCCGAGGAGCGCATCTTCGGTATGGTTGATAAAACGGGGAATTGCTCCCTGTTGAAGATCGACGACATAAACGATCTGGATGCGGGCTGGTTTCCCTCCCTGCCACCCGCCGTCAGGAACCTCGACGTTTCCCTCCTTCACGGACTGATTTTGGAAAGGGTGCTGGGCATCTCGCCGCAGGAGATATCTTCGGGAGAGAAGGTAAGGTTCTACAAGGACCTGAAGAGGGGGTTGAGCGACCTCAAAGGGGGGGTTATCCAGCTCTTGTTCTACCTGAACCCCATAAGGATGGAACAGTTTATCGAGGTTTCTGAAAGCGGCGTTATCCTGCCTCAGAAATCGACCTATTTCTACCCGAAGATCCTCACGGGACTCGTTATGTCCCCCGTCAGTGAAAATGACCGTGTGGGATAGAAATTTCATGGTCAAGGAAAAAGATGAAATCACCGAAGACGTTATCGGCTTTGCGAATCTCAAAGTCTTCCAGCGCAAAAAAGGATACCGTTTTTCCCTCGATTCGATCCTTCTCGCCCGCTTTGCAATAGACGGGGGCCTGGCCGGGGATGTCCTCGACGTGGGAGCCGGCGCGGCCGTTCTGTCCATGCTCATTGCACGCCAACGGCCGGATATCGGAAGGATGATCGCCGTGGAGATCCAGAAGGCTCTGGCCGAGGTGGCGGGAAGAAACGTGAGGAGCAACTCCCTTGAAAACGTGATCGAGGTGATCAATGCCGATGTGAGGGAGTTCGTGAAAGGTTGTGGCAAAAGATTCGATACGGTTGTATCCAATCCCCCTTTCAGAAAGGTAAAGGCGGGAAGGGTCAACCCTGATGAGGAGAAGAGAATCGCCCGGCACGAGTATACCCTCAACCCGGAGGACCTCTCAGTTGCCATTTCCACGGCGCTGAGGAAGAAGGGAAAATTTTTTCTCGTATATCCGGCAAGAAGGCTTTTCGATGTGGTGGACCAGCTGAATCGGGGGGGGCTAAAGGTGGAGAAGGTACGCCTGGTTCACTCGTTCAGGGGGAAGGAAGCCGAGCTGGCCCTCATCAAGGGTGCTGTAGGCGGCCAGAGGGAAACAGTCTTCCTGCCACCCCTCCTTATCTACGACAAACGAAACGTCTATTCTTCGGAGATCGTTTCTATTTTCGGGGGAATGATCAGGAAGTGACTTTTTTTGTTTGCCAGGAGTTGCCTTCACAGCAGGCGTCAGCGTTCTCAAGGGGAATGAAAACTGTCTCTTCTTCGCAGAAACCTACCGTTCTCCCCGCACCCTGAACCTGATATCCTTCACCGCATCCTTGCCCAGGACCCCGTTTACCTTTTCCAGGAACTGGGGCTTTAACAGCTGGAGCTCCTGGGCCCAGCTGTGATTTGAAACTGACAGGTGGAGCGTTCCGTACCTGAATGATTCGGGCCTGACGAGATTTGTAAGTCTCTCGCCGGCGATGTTCTCCCATGCCGAAATAATCATCGCGCATTTTTTTGCATCGTTTAATCCGAGGCTGTCAAGAAGGCTAAATACCGTTCCCCCGATCCTTTCCGTTTTCATTCAGGAGTGCTCCTTTTTTCTTAATTTTCCCCCGCAAAGCTGCCCGATCACAGCCGAGGCGATAAAGATCGGTATGGTAACCGCATGAACCTTGTTCTTGATCCTCAGGTATAGGATCAACGGTATCGATAGATGGATGAATGTGAACCATGCTATGGAAAACTTTTGTGCGCCGCTTCTCAAGTATCCCAGCGGTAAATTAACGGCACAAGAGATGAGCGCTATTGATAGTATCGACACAGACGGTTCTCCCGGCGGCTTATTGGTAGCCACGTTCGGGAAGATTATACTACAATGTAGTGATCTTTTTTACCGGATTATCTTCTTTTCCAAGAGGTGACTGATGGAGGGGGTTTTCATCTTCGAGGGTACACATCAGGTCATGGCGGCAGAAAAGACAATCAAGGGGGAGGGGATACCCATGAAGCTCATCCCCGTTCCCCGATCCCTGACTTCAGATTGCGGCCTGGCGATCAGGTTTGACAACCGGGACAGGGAAAAAATATTGAGAGCCCTCAATAAAGCCGGAAATTATCCGAAAGAATATTATGTGAGGGAAGATAACAGCTTTAAAAAGAAGGATTTATAGATCGAGTAAAACTTGACGGGCCTGTTTTCCCCGGCAATATCCGCCTTGTTGCAGGCATTTGATGATAAAAGCGTCTTCGGGGGGTTTGTGGGAGCAACGTTTGCAAAGAGGATCATAGCGGCATCCCTGGCCCTTGGCCTCGCCATTTTATTGAATCCCCGGTGGGCACATTCCAGTTACTGCGGGATGGGCTCTTTCCTTTTCAAGGAAGCCGGCATATCTGTTGAGCACGCTTTTTCCACCCCCGCGAGTCCACCTGAGTCTTTCGTCTCCGGAATCGCAGCCTCAAGGGGCGGACCTGCGTTTCGGGGTGAAAAAGGTGCCTGCGGTTTCCCCGCACTGACCCGGGAGGGTGACAATGCTCCCGGCGCAGAAGGAAAGATCGAGAGCAATATGGATGAGGAGATCGTGGCGGAGTCCCCAGAGGATTTATATGAGGAGGAAGAGGACATACCCCTCCCCGTTGACCTGAACAAGAGGGTTGAGTATGCCATCAGATATTTTCAGACACGGGCCCGTCCCCATTTCACCGAGTGGTATAGGCGGTTCGGGAGGTATGACATGCTCATGAGGAAGATTCTCAGGGCGGAAGGGGTGCCGGGAGATTTTGTGTATCTTGCCATGATAGAGAGTGGCTTTTCCCCGAGGGCGGTGTCACGCGCCGGCGCAATCGGGATTTGGCAGTTCATGTACTGGACGGGGAAAAAGTACGGTCTCGATATCAACTGGTGGGACGATGAGAGGAGAGATTTCGAGCGTTCCACCCGGGCCGCAGCGCGGTACCTGAAGAGCCTCTACGATATGTTCGGGTCGTGGTATCTTGCCGCCGCTGCGTACAATGTGGGTGAGGGCAAGATCGACCGTGCGATACGAAGGTATCGAACCAATGATTACTGGAAGCTGGTTAAATACAGATATCTTCCCCGGGAGACAAAAAATTACGTTCCGAAGATGCTCGCGGCCCTGACCGTGGTAAAGGATCCGGAAAGTTACGGGTTCGATAACCTGGAAATGGATGAACCTCTCGAGTTTGATACCGTCGAGGTCCCCGGCGGGATTGACCTGAGAACGCTTGCCGATATCATCGGCGTTGATTATGAAGAGGTCACGCTCCTCAATCCCGGGATCAGGCGGGGGGTGGTCCCGCCTAATTTCAGCTCTTACACGATCAGGTTGCCCGGGGGGAGCAAGAAACATGTGGAGGAAAACAGGGAGGAGATAAGCAGGAGGGGGAAGGTCAAGCTCGTGCTTCACCGGATAAAGTCGAAAGACAATATCGGTAGGATAGCCAAAAAGTACTCTGCAGATGTTTTCAGAATCAAAGAGGTCAATGGACTGAGAAGCAACCTGATCGGGGGGAGAAAGAGGCTCATAATACCGATCGTGGGTGAGACGGAAAACGAATTTGCCGCTTCGCTGAAACCGGCGGATCAAAAATCGCTGAAATACGTTGTTTCAAATCTCGAGAGGAGTGCGAGGTACTATTACGTCTACCGGCAGGGCAACAGGAAAATCTACCTGGTCAAGAGAGGGGACAGTCTCTATGAGATTTCACGCCGGTTCGGGGTCCCCATCGCGACCTTGAAGAGGCTGAATGGTCTCGAGGGAAATGTAATCAGGCCCGGCCAGAAGCTGACGATAAGGGTCTACGGGAAGCCGGCGGAAATTGCGCAAGGCAAAAGCAGGAACCTCTATACCTATGCGGTCAAAAGCGGCAAAAAGGTCTACACCGTCAAATCGGGTAACTCCCTCTATTCAATAGCCAGGGCCTTCGGTATCTCAATCGCGGAGCTCAAGAAGATGAACGGCCTGAAAAGCGAGGTCATACGGCCAGGAATGAAACTCGTGGTCGGTTACACGGGTTGAATGATATAATTTCTATCTATCCTGAAAATAATAAATCAACAAGAGGATGTATCCCATGATTAGCTTTCGCGGAAGAGATATAATCTATCTCGATAACGCGGCAACCTCTCTTCCGAAGCCGCCCGAAGTGGTGGAGGCCGTTGCAGAGGCTCTTCTCCGTGCGGGGAATCCCGGCCGCTCGGGCCATTCCCTCTCTTTCGAATCCATGAGAGATATATTCGAGACCCGGGAAGTCATCGCGGAGCTCATAGGGTGCAGTGAGAGCAAGAGGATTATTTTCACCTCGAACGCGACGCTGGCACTGAATCTGGCCATAAAGGGCCTCCTGAGGGAACGGGACCATGTAATCACAACGGTTATGGAGCACAATTCCGTTCTGCGGCCTCTTTCCAGCATGGCTCTTCGCGGTGTTGAAATTACCTATGTTGAAGCCGATCCCCGGGGGAATATTGACCCTCGCGATGTCAAACGGTCTTTCAAAAAGAACACGAGGCTCGTTGCAATGATTCATGCATCGAATGTAACCGGCACCGTGTATGATATTGCGGAGGTTGGGGCCGAGTGCAGGAAGAGGGAAGTGCCCTTTCTCGTCGATGCATCCCAGACGGCCGGGGCAGTTGAGCTCGATGTGAAGGCCATGAATATAGACCTTCTGGCCGCCTCGGGTCACAAGGCGCTGTTCGGGCCCCAGGGAACGGGCTTCCTCTACGCAGGCGAAAACGTCGAAGTCAGGCCATTGTTCGAAGGAGGGACCGGTTCGCGCTCCGAGAACGACAGGCACCCTGACTTTTTGCCCGACAGGCTTGAAGCGGGAACCCCCAACTCTGTGGGTCTGGCTGGACTGAGGAGAGGGGCAGAGTACGTCCGGAACAGGGGTGTAAAAAAAATCATGGCCCACGAAAGTGAGCTTCTCCACCTTTTCCTGAAGGGTGCGAAAGGCATAGACAGGGTCCGGGTATACGGATCCGCGGCAGCCGAAAAACAACTGGGTGTGCTTCTTTTCAACGTCGAGGGGAAGGATCCCGGTGAGCTTTCCATGCAGCTCGACGAGGATTATGGGATCCTCGTGCGGTCAGGCCTGCACTGCGCTCCTTTTGCGCACAGGGCCATCGGAACGTTTCCCGAGGGAGGAGCCAGGATCAGCTTCAGCGCGCTGAATACTCTCGAGGAAGCGGAGAAGGCGGTGAAAGCCATACGGGAGATATGTAAAAGACATTGATGCAGCCGAGCTTCCCCGAGGTAAGGTTAAGATGGAAGTATCAGGGGCCCCTCAGGAAGAATGGTTCTTGATGATCTTTTCAATTATCTTTGTTGAGGAAAGTCCTTCTACCAGGGGAACGGTTTTTACCTCGCCGCCGGAGGATACGACCAGGTCCCTTCCCACGATCTCCTCTACTTTCCAGTCCTCTCCCTTGACCAGAATATCTGGTCGGATGGCCTTGATGAGCTCGTAGGGAGTATCTTCGTCAAAGAGTATTACCCTGTCTACGAAGACAAAAGATGCCAGAAGGAGGATCCTTTCGTTTTCCGGCACAACCGGTCTCTTCTCTCCCTTGATTCTTTTCACCGAGCTGTCGCTATTTACCCCCACGAAGAGGAAATCTCCAAGCTGGCGTGCCGAGAGAAGGTAGGTTGCATGGCCCGCATGGATCAGGTCGAAGCAGCCGTTTGTAAAAACCGTTTTTTTCCCCTCACGCTTCAACGTACGGGATAACTCACCCGCTTGATCCCCCGTAATTACTTTCATCCGCGGATTCAGTATGCTCCCGGATGTCTGTCTTTCAGGCATGGCATCATTCTCCGAAACCGGGTGATCTCTTCCTTGTCGATTGCGATGGTGAAACAGCCTTCATCCTCCCCGCCTTCTATCACCGTATCTCCGTATGGCGAGACAATCATGGAGTGTCCGGCGAGTTGAATCTTGCCCGATCTGCCGCAACCGTTGGTTGCGGCGACGAAGAGCTGGTTTTCGATAGCCCTTGCGCGAAGCAGTGCTTGCCAGTGGCTCAGGCGCTCTTTTGGCCACTGAGAGCAGTAGACCAGCATTTCCGCTCCCTCGATAGCCATTTTTCTCGAGATTTCGGGAAACCTGAGGTCGTAGCAGATAAGCGGCCCGATTTTCAGTGACGGGATCGACATGACTGCAGATTCGTCCCCTCTTGAGAAATACCTGTCCTCCATGAAGAGCCCGAAAAGATGCACCTTTCTGTATGTGCCCTTCGTTATCCCGTCTCTGCCTATGAGATATGCCGTGTTGTAGATGGAGCTTCCCTCTTTTTTCGGGACAGAGAAAAGGGCCGAGATCTTGTTTTCCTTACACAGCTTCTGAATCGTGAGAATCACTTCCGGGGATTTTTCGGCCACTCCCCCCATGTTTCGATAGTAAAAGCCGGAAGAGAACATCTCGGGAAGGATGGCGATATCTGTCCCCTCACCAGCTGCTCTGTTGATGAGAGCCAGGGCTTTTTCCACGTTCTTTTCGACTTTCCCCGGAAAAATTCTCATCTGCAGCAGCGATATGGTGATCTTTTTTCCCATCAAAAGCTCCTTGATGCTGTGAGCCCGTAAACGGTAACGCCGCTTCCCCAGGCAGACTTGATCTCCCTCGTGCAGGCGTTTAACGTTTCAAGGGTTGTGGCAACATCATCAAGGAGAATTATATTTTCATGGGCACGCCTGTTCAACGAATTAATTCGAAATGCCTCCCGGGTAAGGAGCTTCCTCTCCTTTGCACTCTTTCCGGCCAGGGAGGAAAAATCAGCCACCCTCCGGAGTGCCGAGGCAGCAAGAGGAATGCCCGTTAAGCGGGAAAGGGCTTTCCCCATGAGTTCGCTCTGGTTGAATCCCCTCGTAAAGAGTTTCCCCAGGGAGAGGGGGACCGGGACGATAATGTAGGCTTTCTCGAAGATAAATGGTGCTGCATGGGTCACGTAAATTGCGAGTTGTGCGCCAATGCACCTTGCAATCCTTGAATCCCTGCCATATTTCATCCGGTGAATGATTCTTCTCGCCCTCGGCGTGTAATGTGAAAGGGAAAAAAGAGAGGTGAAAAGGGGAGGGGAAACCCTGCACTCAGAGCAGAAAATCCCCTGCCGAACGGGGGAAAAATGAATCAGCCGTGAGCAGATAGCGCATTCTGTCCCCCTTGGCAGGTCAATCAGGCAGGGGAACTTTCTGCATAGCCTCTTCCCTGATTTCTTCGATTTTTTTCGTATCTCCGTAATCGATTCTGAAAATATCCCATTTCTGGCAGGCGGAGCAGTAACTTTTCCACCGGATGATCGTGTCGCCGCATCCATCGCATGCAAATGGCACGAGGTAACGCCGCTTGTATGCGAAGGCTTTGTTGTATTCATTAACAGCATCCTCGAACCTGTTCCTCCTCCGGTAGGTTTCGGCAAGGAAGATGTGAATCGAAGCATTGTCTGGTTCGATGTTTTGCGCTTTCAAGAACTGTTCCATCGCCTCGTCTACCATCTCGAGCCTGAGGAGAAACTTCCCGTAGAAAAGAATAAGTGTGAAATCGTTTTCGAACTCCGATTTCACGTTGGAGTATATCTCGAGCAACCTTCCCGGCATCTCTTGCTCGATGGCAATGTCTTCCAGCTTTATGAGGTTGATGGGGTTTTTTGTTTTTCTGTATCCCGATATGAGCAGGTCCATCGCTGCGTTCGCCTGAGTTTTCTCCAGGTAAAGGTCTTGGAGAAGAATGTAGGAAGGAGTGAACGTTGGACTCTCTTTCAAGAGGTCCTTGAGTTTCTTTTCAGCCTCGTCTATGTTTCCCGTTTCGAAAGCATACCGCGCAAGTTCGAATTTTAGACCGTCCGAGATATCTCTGTCCTCGCTCTTTACGTCCCCCTTTTTCTTGATGATGGCCCTCTGAAGTTCATGGGCTTTTTCGTAATCGCCCTTTTTGATATAAAGGTCCCTTAGCTTCTCGATGATCTTCCTGTAGTCTTCCTGCTTCTTCAAGGGAGTCAGGACTTCTATTGCGCTGTCTGTGTCACCGCTGCGCTCCAGGGCTTCAGCCAGCATGAAATACGCATCTACGTTTGATGGATCGTTGGTTTTGATCTCCGTTAGGGCTTTGACCTCTTCTATGTAGTCTCCGAGCTCTCTGTAGATCATCGCTTTGAGAAGAATTGCAGAGCGGCTTTCGGGAATAACGGCAAGGATGCTGTCAACCGTCTCGAGTGCAGCGCTCGTCTTGCCCTGGTAGAGAAGGTTCCATGCTTTACTCAGCTTCTTGGTCGCACTTTCCTTTTTTGCCAGCAGCCTTTTTTCTCTCCACATTTTCGTGGATGTCATCGCGTCTTTGACGAAAGTCCCGAGGAGAACTATCCCTGCTCCCAGTGCGAAGGCGATCAACGTGAGTTCGGCAAGGGCTATTTCAACGGTCCTCCCTGGAGTGAGATGGAAACGAACAATGTCGGAGTTGAGAATTGATACGTGGGTGAAAGCGATAGCCATCACGATTATGAGAAGGAGAAAAAGTCTTAAACCCATCTGTCCCCCTTTCGGCGTCTTTGCCCGAATGGATGTTACACGTTTTTTTGCCTTTTATCTTATTTTTCTGAAACCTTCAACTCCACTGCTGATGACCAGAGCTCGTCTATTTCATAAAACTCCCTGACCGGCTGATAAAAGATGTGGACGACGATGTCGGTGTAGTCGATCACGATCCACCTTCCCTGCCTGATTCCCTCGATTCCCCGAGGTTTGATATGGAGCTTCTTGAGATTGTCAATGATATTCTCCGCGATGGTCGTTACCTGCCTGTCCGATGTGCCGGAACATAAAAAAAAGTAATCGGCAATGCTGGAAAACTCTCTGATGTCCAAGAGCTTGACCTGTTCTGCCTTTTTCTGCATTGCCAGTTCGGCTATGTATCGTATCAGTTTTTTCGTCTCTATTGTGTCACACCTCCCGGTAAAGTCTTTTCTCGATTATATATTTTTCTACTGGTTCAGTAACCAGAAATTTTATCGATCTTCCATGCTTGACTCTATCTCTGATATCTGTTGACGAGATATTGAGCCTGTTGATCTTGAGCAAAATGATGCCCTTTTTTTGATCGGTGGTTATCCAGTCGCTTGCAGGAGTGGGAAAGTTTCTTTTTACGTTTTCGATCTTTATCGGGCCGAGTGTCTTTTCCACTTCATCGAAGCTGTCTTTGTCCACAAAGCCGGGGCGGGGGAGCACCACAAGGTTTGCGAGTGAGAGCACATCCTCGAATCTGTGCCACGTGTTGATTTCCAGGAGGGAGTCCGAACCGATTATCAATGTGATGGGCGTCTTTTTGAACTTATTCCCGAAATGGGAAACCGTGTTTACGGTGAATGATGGTTCGCCCGAATCGAGTTCGTATGTGCTCACCTCTCCGAAACCAAGATCCTGCACGGCCAGCCGGACCATCTGCAGCCTGTCTTTCCCCGGTGACTGGATGAGGTGAGTCTTGTGCGGAGGCGTTCCGGAAGGGACCAGGAAAATTCTCTCGAAGTCGACTGCTTCCCTGGCCTCGATGAGCCCTCTCATGTGGCCTATGTGAATCGGGTCGAAAGTTCCACCGAAAATAGCTACCATCTTCATCCTATTTCAGCCTGATCTGGCCATCACCGAAGGCGATAAATTTCGTTGTCGTCAGCTCTTCGAGGCCCATAGGGCCAAAAGCGTGCATTTTTGTCGTGCTTATCCCGATTTCCGCGCCAAGGCCCAGCTGGTAACCGTCGTTGAACCTGGTTGACGCGTTCGCCAGTACCAGGGATGAGTCTACCTCCCGAACGAAACGCATCGCCCTCTCGTAGTTCTCCGTGACGATGGCGTCCGTATGGTTCGAACCGTGCTCCCTGATGTGGGCTATGGCCTCGTCCATGGAAGATACCACCTTCACGGCAAGAATGAGGTCGAGAAACTCTTCTCCCCAGTCCTCCGGTACTGCACGTTTTATGTTCTTGAGGGTCTTCACCGTTTTTTCACAGCCGCGCAGTTCGACGCCATTTTCCTCCATCGCCCGGGCGAGGGAAGGCAGAAAAGTATCGGCCATGTCGCTGTGTACCAGGAGCGTCTCCATGGCGTTGCAGACACCGGGGCGCTGGACTTTTGCATTCAGGCTGATGGAGAGAGCCTTGTCAGCTTCTGCGCCGCTGTCTATGTAGACGTGGCATACACCCTTGTAGTGTTTGATCACGGGGATTCTTGAATTTTCAGCGACCTTTCTGATCAGCGCCTCCCCCCCGCGCGGGATGATCAGGTCTATGTAATCTTCCAGCATGAGCATCCTGTCGATGAGTTCCCGGTGCGTATCGGTTATCATGGAGATCCCCTCTTCGGGAAGGCCGCTCTCCTTCAGCCCCTTCCTTAAGATATTTGCAATGGCTATGTTCGAATGAATTGCTTCTGACCCACCGCGCAAGATAATGGCATTCCCGGATTTGATGCATAACCCCGCGGCGTCTGCCGTTACGTTTGGCCTCGATTCATAGATTATGCCGATCACGCCAAGGGGTATCCTCATTCTCCCCACGAGCAAGTCGTTGGGCCTTCGCCACATTTTGACGACCTCCCCGACGGGGTCGGGCAGATTTACCACTTCACGCAGCCCTTCTGACATCTGTGAGATTCTCCCCTCGTTGAGGAGCAGCCGGTCGAGCATCGCCGAGCTCAGGCCCTTGGATTTCCCGAAATCTATGTCCTTTTTGTTTTCCTCGATTATGGAATATGCCTCCTTCTCGAGGAGGTCGGCCATGGCCTCCAGTGCGCTGTTTTTCTCTTTGCTGCTTGCGTTTGCGATTGTATGTGCTGCCTGCTTCGCTTTTCTGCCAATTTCCTCGAGGTCGAGGGCATTTTTTAGCGTTTCCATAGGTTACCTCCGTTTGCTAAAGGGGAAGTATGGTGAGGTTGTCAGCGTGGACTGCCTCTTCGGGGATCTTTTTCCGAAACATCATCCTGATCTCGTGGGATTTTTTCCGCTTGATCCTGCTGATCGTCTCACTGTCGATTGCCGCGATACCCTTCGCGAAAACGCTCCCCTCCGGATCTGATATGGCGATAGGATCGCCTTTCTTGAACTTACCTTCAACTTCAATTATACCCGAGGGAAGCAGACTTTTATGTTTTTCCACGAGAGCTTCCTTCGCCCCGATATCCACCATTATCGTTCCACGGGGTTTCAGTGCGTAGGCCAGCCAGTATCGCCTGCTTTTGACCTTTTTCTTGGAAGGGAAAAACAGGGTTCCCAGGTCCTCCCCATCGAGTATTCTCATGAGGAAGTCTTTTCCCCTGTGTCCACTGATAATCACGGGTATGCCGAAAAATGAAGCCATCTGGGCGGCCTGGAGCTTGGATTTAATCCCGCCGATGCCAAGCGGGCTCCTCTTTTCCTTCTCGGCGAGTTTCCAGATCTTTTCGTCAACTTTTTCAACGATAGCGATCCTCTTTGCGTTTTCGTGCCGGGTGGGATCCCGGTCGAAGAGCCCTTCCGACTCGGAAAGCATTATCAGAAGGTCTGCGCCGACGAGATCAGTGACACGGGCTGCGAGTGTATCGTTGTCGCCCACCTTTATTTCCTCTGTGGCTACCGTGTCATTTTCGTTGATAACCGGTATTATGCCGTTTTCCAGAAGCGATTCGATCGTATTCCTCGCGTTGAGAAAGCGCCCTCTTTCCTCGAAGTCGTCGTGGGTGAGCAGAATCTGGGCGACATTTTTCCCGTACTTTCCAAATTCACGGGAATAGTAGTACATGAGAAGCGGCTGTCCGACGGCAGCGGCTGCCTGCTTTAAAACGAGCTTCCGCGGTTTTTCCGTAAGTCCGATCTTTTCCTTGCCCGCAGCCAGGGCGCCCGAGGAGACGATGACGCACTTGACGCCGGAGGATTCCAGAGTGATAACCTCTCTTGCGATTTTTCTCAGGAAATTCTTCTTCAGGTTCGAATTCTCGTCGGCAAGCAGAGCACTCCCGATTTTTACGATCACTCTTTTCGGTCGGAGGTTGTGGAAAAAGACTTTTTTTACTTTCTCGATATCACTTTTTCCTTTCATTTCCGATTACCTCGGTCAGTCGCTTTAAAAGCTGTTCTACGCCCTCGCCTGTTGCAGCCGATATCATCATCACATTCTCACGGGGAAAGCCGATATTATCAAGGGCAAATTTCGCATTTTCCCGTGCCTCGGGCAGGTCAATCTTGTTGAGGAGGATCAGCAATGTCCTCTCCTGCATGGAGGGATCATATTGTTCGAGTTCCCCTGTTATGACCTCTGTGTCTCCACGGATCGCTTCAGTTCCCCCGGAGGCGTCTATGATGACAATTATGATCTTTGTCCTCTGGAGATGTTTGAGAAATCTCGTGCCCAGGCCGGCACCCGTGCTGGCCCCTTCGATTATTCCCGGTATCTCGGCAACGACGAACTCTCCAAAATCCTTGTACCTCACCACGCCGAGAACGGGAGCGAGGGTGGTGAAGGGGTAGGCGGCTACTTTCGGCCTCGCACGTGATATCTTTCGTATGAGCGTTGATTTTCCCGCGTTCGGCTTGCCGACGATGCCCACCGAAGCGATAACGAGGAGTTCCAGCTTGAGTACCTTTTCCTCTCCCTCCCCCCCACTTTCAGCGTAATCCGGTGCTTGGTTCGTCGATGTGGCGAAATGTGCATTGCCCCGCCCGCCTTTTCCTCCAAGGGTGACGGTATATTGAGTATCGGCCGCGGCAAGGTCAGCGAGAACGGCGCCTGTTTCACCATCCCTGATCAGGGTTCCTTCCGGCACCTGCAGGATGAGGTCGGCGCCCTGTTTCCCGTGCTGCTTTTTTCCCCTTCCGTGCTGTCCCCGTTTGGCGACGTATGCTTTTTTGTACTTATAATCGAGGAGTGTGGAAAGGTGTTTCGAGGGCTTCAGGATTACGTGTCCCCCGCGTCCGCCGTTTCCCCCGTCCGGACCGCCACGGGGAACGAATTTTTCCCTTCGGAAAGAGATACATCCATTCCCGCCTTTCCCTGACCTGACACGAATGAGAGCCTCATCGACAAAGTGCATCGAAGTGGATTAAAAGGAAGCGGCGAGAACGGAGACCTTTTTCTTTGTTTTACCCAGCCTTTCGAATTTAATGATTCCGTCTATGAGGGCAAAGATCGTGAAGTCTTTTCCCAGCCCCACGTTTGACCCCGGGTGGACCTTGGTCCCTCTCTGCCTGATTATGATACTCCCTGCCTTGACGAACTGGCCGTCGTGTCTCTTCACGCCGAGCCTTTTCGACTTGGAATCCCTGCCGTTTCTCGAACTTCCCACACCCTTTTTATGAGCCATGGTGTTACTCCTTTGAGGACGGGAGGGTGATTTCTTTCACCTGGATATCGGTGTGCAACTGCCTGTGTCCTCTCTTTTTGTGCGACCCTTTTCTCCGCTTGTACGTATAGACGATTATCTTCTTCCCTTTTCCCTGACCGAGGATGTCACACTTCACGGAAGCCCCTTCTACGTAAGGTTTCCCGACTATGATATCGTCGTCCTTTTTTACCATGAGCACGTTTTGCAGTTCGATCTCGTCTCCCACGTTACCGTCTATCTTCTCAACCTTGACTCTGTCCCCCGGGGAAACGAGGATCTGCTTCCCACCCGCTTTGACGATTGCGTACATGGTTCTGGTGCCTCCTGAAGCAAAAGATAATCCTCAGAACTAAATATAATAAAAATTTCTTTTCCAATTGTCAATTCAAATTAGCTTCCCCCGAATATTCTTTACAGCCACAGGTAAAAAGCGGCCGGCCAGGACGTGATATAATCGTCTCAGAGCGGTGAAAGCGGAGGATCTCCCATGAACGATGTGATCATTGTCGGCGGGGGGCCGGGCGGCCTTTTATTCGGCCATCTTTTTCAGCAGAATGACGTCAAATATCTCATTCTCGAGAAAGAATCCATCGGCAACTCATTCCGCAAGATGAGACCGAACATGGTACTCCTCTCCCCCGCCATACCCGGTACTGACTGGACATCTTTAACGCTCAAGCAACCGATATGGGCTATCGACGGCGTGAGCAAACCCTATCCGACGAGGGATGATTTTGTCTGCTATCTCGAACGGTTTGCCGTGGACAACGCGCTGGATGTCAAGGAGCACACCCCGGTAGAGAGCGTTCAAAGGGACGGAGGATCCTTCAAGGTGGTGTGCGGAGATGGTGCGTATCATTCCAAATACGTGGTTCTCGCCACGGGTTTTTACGCAAAGCCGAGGTATCCCGGGATCCCGGGCATAGAAGGCAATCCCTACGTAACGCACTACGCAAACTTTTTCGGCTGCATGGCCTATCAGGGGAAGAAGGTCCTCGTCGTGGGCGGGGGCAACTCGGCTGCAGAGATAGCCATTGAGCTTTCGGGTGTCTGCGATGTTACACTCAAGACACGGGGCCCGCTCAGGTTTTTCTCGGAGACAGATGACCTCGGTGATATTCGCGGTTTCTCGGAGAGTGTCCTCAAGGAGCTGATACGGTTCAATATCATAAAACACGTTATGGACTCTGATATTCGTGGGTTCGAGGGTGATACGGTAATCTTTGAATCGGGTAAATCAAAACGATTCGACAAGATAATCCTGGCAACGGGGTTTTTGCCCGATTTCCCGCCGTTGAAGGATATGGAGATCAAGTGCGGTAACAACGGCGTCCCCCTCATTACAAAAGGGGGAGAATCCGTCTCAGCAGAGGGGGTCTTTTTCGGTGGTTCTCTCGCCATGTTTCACTCCCGCTGCAGGTTTATTCACGGCTTCAGGAATGAGGCGGAGAAGGTCGCGTGGAAAATATTCGACAGATTGTAACCCACCACGTTTCCCCCCGATGGCCGATCGGCTTCCCTCTCACCGCTTTTCCCTCCGGGAAGAAAAGAGAACGCTCCCGGTGGGTATCAAGGAAACGTTTCTTTGATTCCGCTTACCTGCCTCTTTGGTCGAGAAAGCGGTAGTGCGTCGCCTCGGCGACATGAATTGGCGATACCCTCTCCTCCTCTTCGAGGTCGGCGATGGTCCGGGCGATCTTCATTACGCGGTGTATCGCCCTTGCCGTGAGGTGAAGCTTTTCCGATGCATCGACAAGGAGCCTCCTGCCCTCGCGGGTTATCCCGATCGCATCATCGAGCACGTTTGAGGGGACGGAGGCATTGGTGGAAACCATGAAGGTTGCAAGCCGCTTCTTCTGAATTTTTCTCGCTTCCTCCACCCGTTTTCTAACCGTACCGGAGTCCTCCACCCCCTTCGCTGGGCAGGGTGAGATTATGTCGAGCCTTGGCGGCGGAAGCATCTCGACCTGCATGTCGATCCTGTCCATCACCGGCCCGCTCAGCTTTTTTCTATATCTGACAATGTCGGTGTGCATGCAGGTGCAGAGTTTTTCGGGGTATCCGAAGTTCCCGCAACCACAGGGATTTGTCGTTGCGATGAGCGAAAACCGTGCCGGGAATGTGAAGCAGAACCGTGATCTCGTTATGACCACCTTGCCCGATTCAAGGGGCTGCCTGAGCGCTTCGATCACATCGCGCCGGAACTCGGGGAACTCGTCGAGAAAGAGAACGCCGTTGTGTGCAAGGGTGGTCTCACCGGGGCAGGGAGGGTTGCCGCCGCCAATCATACCGGCATATGAGACGGAGTGGTGTGGAGCCCGGAATGGGCGTTCGGTGATTATGTCCCGGGATTCCTCCCCGCGGTACAGGGAGTGAATTTCATTGATCTCTATCAGTTCTCTCTCATCGGGGGGAGGGAGGATTGTGGTAATTCTCCTCGCGAGCATTGTCTTTCCCGTTCCGGGAGGCCCTATGAATATCAGGTTGTGCCCTCCGGCGGCTGCGATTTCGAGCGCTCTTTTCGCCGCTGCCTGCCCCGTAACGTCGGAAATGTCGATAAGCGCTTTGTCCTCGGTCTTTCCCTGCCCGGCGCCGGGCGGTTGGAGGGTATCCCACCCTTCGGTTCTATTGAGAAAGGACGCGAGCTCCGAGAGGCAGGAGACGGGAACGATCTCTATGCCCGATATTAGGCAGGCCTGAGAGAAATTTTTCGACGGCAGGATTATCCCGCTGAGGCCCAGTTTCTTTGCAAGGTAAGCCTGGGAAACGATTCCCTGGACGGGCTTGATGGTGCCATCGAGCGAAAGCTCTCCGGTGATGAGGTATTTGTTGGCCATATCCATGCAAACCTGGCCGGTTGCAGCGAGCAGGGCGGTGGCGACGGGGAGGTCGAGGAGACTGCCCTCCTTTTTTATGTCTGCGGGAGCGAGGTTGACGATTATCCTCTTATCGGGGAAAGAGAACCCGGAATTCCTCAAGGCTGTCCTGATCCTGTCCCTGCTCTCCTTCACGCTCGAACCGGGAAGGCCGACGACCGTGTGATTGAACATGCCCGGAGAGACGTCGACTTCGACGTCAACCCTGATTGCCGAGACACCAAGTATGACAGACGTTACTGCTTTCACCAGCATATCTCTTGCCCGTTGCCTGTTGTTACGACGGGATGTGGTATTGCAAGGAGGGGACCAGATAGTAACGCTTGTATTTCATATGGTTAGGGGGAGGGTTAAATGGTTTGGGAGTCAAAGCCGAACCGTCGGGACGATAACCGTACTTTTTACCTTCACAACCGGTAAATTAACCGGTTGATGTGAAAATACGATAGTGATAAGTTATACTATCTGTCAATCGCACATTTCTGTCTCGTAAGCAGGGATATCTCCAAAGGAGGGTAAAACCATGTCCAAGATGGCAGTATCAAACGAACTTCTCGATATGCTGAACAGGGCGGTTGCCCGGGAGCTTCAGGTTTCTATCCAGTACATGTGGCAGCACGTCCTGTGGAGCGGTGTGAAGGGTTTTGCCGTGAAAGATGAGCTGAAAAAGATTGGAATTGTGGAGATGAAGCATGCAGAGGCAATAGCCGAAAGGCTCGCCTATCTTGGAGGAATCCCAACGACAAAGCCCGCGCCGATTTTTGTGGGAGAGAACCTGAAGGAGATGATCGAGAGGAACAAGGCCGATGAGGAGGGTGCCATCGAGCTTTACAAGGCGATAATCAGGAAGGCGAGGGAAGAAGGCGACGAAACCACGGAGAAGTTGTTCAAAGATATTCTTCAGGACGAGGAGGACCACCACGATACATTTGCGGGTCTCCTCGAAGGTGGCGATCTCTGAATAGAGGTATTATTGTGTCAGGATCGAAAAGAGGGGCACTTCCATGTGCCCCTTTGCTATATCCCTTCGCTGTCGCTACATCATCAGGAACGGCTCTCCCGGTGCATGTAAACCCGCTTCCCGGAGACCGGCTTTTCTTGAGGTGGCCCGTTCGCTAAGGTAAAAGTTTGAAGTCTATGGCGGTTTTTCTCCAGGGTGAGTAGAAACCGGGAAATCGTGGGCAAAATAAAAAAACCCCTTATGAGAAATGAGTTTGGGACCAATGAATCGCAAACGACACCATTTTAAAACGGAAATCTAAAAATAGTGTTTTATTGGAGCACTTTCATTATTGATATTGGTTTGTAATAGTAATTTTTCTTGACTAGCATCCCATTATCATTTACCTTAAGAGATAAATACGAAGTGAAACAATGTTTATTTTTTATATTGTTAACATTCATCAGGGAGGATGGGGAACATACCAATAAGCATTTCCCGGTCAGGTACTTTACAGAAAAAACAGCCATTTTCCATTTATAAAGAGGGTCTGATAACAAAAAGTACACAACGATAATCCGGGACGGGCTATGAGAATTCGGTCATATGGAAAGCCTGTCCTGAACGGGTAATAACCTGCGTTAAGGAAATATATTTTGACACTGCACCTGCCTCTCAGGGAAGTGAAAATCAGCCCCACACTTGTTCAGGAAGTTCGTAAGTATGGAAATTTCGATGTAAATGGCTGTTATAACTGTGGTAGTTGCACGATCACTTGCGACATCTCAAGTGATTCGGCATCGTTTCCCCGCAGGTCTATTCAGTATGCCCTGCTTGGGATGAGCGATCCGTTGATCGAAAGCCTGGAGCCATGGCTCTGTCAGGACTGCGGGGATTGCTCCATAACCTGCCCTCACCAAGCGGAGCCGAGAGAGTCGTTCGCATCTTTGAGGAGATATTTGGCAGGACGGTATGACTGGACTGGTTTGTCCTCGAAGATCTACCGGTCGAAAGCTTGGGCCATCGGAACGATGGTGTTTACAGGATTGTTGGTCCTGATTTTGATAGCAGCGTACCATCTTTTCATCCTGGGGATGACTTTTTCTGATTTTACATCCGATCCCGTTGGATTTGAACATATGTTCGATACGATCACGTACGTAACGCTGGCTGTCATATTCATTCCCCATTTTGTTTTGATATCCAACGGGTATAGAATGTACCGGTTCACCATGGCCGGTAAGGGGAGTGGAAAAATACCCCCGTCCCTGTATCTGTCCGAAGCAAAGGATATTTTCCTCCATGTTTTTACACAAAAACAGATGAGAAAATGCCCCGATCAACTGCGAAAGGTTCGGTGGCTCAAGCACTTGATAATAGCTTCGGGATGTGCTCTCATGATTATCCTGCTCGTTTTTTTCCTGCGCTGGTTTCAAACAGATAATCTGTATCCCATATATCACCCACAGAGATGGCTTGGCTACATAGCAACTGCTTCACTGATTTACGTGAGCGTGGATATTTTGATGGGGAAGATAAAACAAAGGGGGGAGCCACATGAGTTTTTGGAGCTCCACGACATTACCTTTCCGGTATTGTTACTCCTTACAGCGCTGAGCGGCATAGCGGTACATTTCCTGCGATATGGGGGCTATGAGCTAGCTGCCCACTGCGCCTACGCAATTCATCTGTCAATTGCTGTTCCCCTTTTAATTATTGAGCTCCCCTTCGGGAAATGGGCACAAATGTTCTTCCGCATCCTGGCGCTTTTCTTTCAATCGGTGAGGGAAAAAGCGGATGAAAACACAGTATCAGAGGAAGATCTGGAGGCAGCATGAGGGATGAAAAAAAGGGGAATAAGGTTGGAGCTGCCATGGTCCTTGGTGGGGGTATAGGTGGGATGGAAGCGGCGCTCTCTCTTGCGGAATCGGGGATAAAGGTCTACCTGGTAGATAGCAATGCCTCGATCGGAGGGGTTATGTCTCAGCTGGATAAGACCTTTCCCACGAACGATTGTGCCATGTGCACTATGGCACCCAGACTCGTATCGATCGGGAGGCACAAAGATATTGAGATTCTCAGCATGTCGGCAGTTGAGGTAATCAAGGGTGAGCCGGGGAATTTTACCGCAATAATCAATAAGAAATCCCGTTACGTAAACGAGGAGAAATGCACAGGCTGCGGGTCCTGTGTTTCAAACTGTCCCACGAGAAAGATTGTACAACCCGTGGAAAGCGAAAAAATTGTTTTAGATCAGCAGTTTAGGGAAGAAGTTTTGGGGATACTGGAAAAACACAAAGGGAGAGAGGGCCTTCTGATGCCCATACTCCAGGATATAAACGCTACCTTTAACTACCTGCCTGAAAATGTGTTGAAATATGTCGCCCAGGAAACCGGCTATTCCCTGTCTCATATATTAAAGATCGCGACATTCTATGGTGCCTTCAGTACAGTGCCGAGGGGGAAAAATATAATTTACGTCTGTACGGGAACTACCTGTTATGTGCGGGGGAGCGAGAGGCTCATGGAAAAATTCAGCGATATCCTCGGAATCGATCCGGAAGAGTCGACACCGGATATGAATTTTACCCTCACATCGGCAAGGTGTATAGGCTGTTGCGGTCTTGCCCCTGCGGTAATGATAGGCGATGAAGTTCACGGCAGGTTTACCAGCAGGGAAATCCCCGAGATCATAAATAAATACGGGACCGGTTGATATGCCGAAGCTTACGTTAGATGAATTGAAAAAAAAGAGAGAAGAGGCAAAAAAGGGCATTTATCTCAGGGAAGGTAAATTCAAAGGGAGAATAACTGTTCATCTGGGCACGTGCGGTATTGCATCGGGAGCGAGAGATATAGTGCGTGCCTTCATTGAAGCTCTGGAGACGAATGAGTTAAAGGAGATAAAACTCATCACCTCTGGATGCGCAGGGCTCTGTTCGAAAGAACCGATGGCTACGGTAGAAATGCTGGATATCCCGCCGGTAAAGTATGGTGATCTCACCCCTGATAAGGCGAAAAAAATTATCCAGGATCATGTACTCTCCGGTGAGATAGTTACGGAATTTGCCATAGGGCTGGGATCCGAGAGGGGGATGACAGGTTGACCGTGAGAAGGCTGGAGTTGATGATCTGTGGCGGCACCGGCTGCATTGCAGGCGGGGCTTTCGGGATAAAGAATGCTCTTGAAAAGGAGATCGCCGCACAGGGGCTGGGGGGGGAAGTTGCAGTGGTGGCAACCGGCTGTAACGGTTTTTGCGGTCAGGGGCCTCTGATGGTAGTTCAGCCGGACGAGATATTTTACGGCTTTCTCAAACCCGAAGATATTCCCTTCCTGGTTCAGGAACATTTCCTCAAAGGGAGACCGGTTGAAAGACTCATGTTCGTCCCTCCTGAAGAGAAGGAACCGGTTCCCCTTTTGTCCGACATCCCCTTTTTCAGCAAGCAGGTGCTCGTGGTTCTGAGAAACAAGGGAATCATAGACCCTGAGAAGATCGATGACTATATTGCGAGAGACGGATATGCGGCACTGGAAAAGGTGCTATCGGGAGTGGACCCCCCCCATGTGGTCGAGGAAATCATCAGGTCGGGGCTGAGGGGAAGGGGCGGCGCTGGCTTCCCCGCCGGACTGAAGTGGAAGACCTGCATGGAAGAGGGAAAACATCCTAAGTTTGTGATCGCCAATTGTGACGAGGGAGATCCCGGGGCGTACATGGACAGGAGCATCCTGGAGTCAGACCCCCATTCCGTCCTCGAGGGGATGATCCTGGCCGCATACGGGATAGGCGCCGCAAAGGGATACATATACGTAAGGACCGAATATCCCCTTGCCATCAGCCGCATGAGAAAGGCGATATCCCAGGCAGAAGATTACGGTCTGGTCGGGGAGAACATTCTCGGCACAGGTTTCAGTTTCTCCATCGAGATACGGGAGGGCTCCGGCGCGTTTGTCTGCGGGGAGGAAACCTCTCTCATTCATTCAATCGAGGGGGAAACTCCCGAACCAAGGCAAAGGCCTCCCTTTCCCGCAAAGGAAGGGATATGGGAGTGCCCCACGGTCATAAATAATGTGGAAACTCTGGCAAATGTCCCTGTGATCATACATCGCGGTGCGGACTGGTTCAAAACGATAGGGACCGATTTAAGCAGGGGCACGAAGATATTTTCCCTGGTCGGAAAAGTGAATAACACAGGTCTGATAGAGGTTCCCATGGGAATAACTCTTCGGGAGATTGTCTATGATATCGGGGGAGGGATACCCGATAACAATAAACTCAAGGCTGTTCAAACGGGAGGTCCATCTGGTGGGTGTATACCCTCGAGCAGCGTAGATTTGCCCATCGATTATGAAAGTCTGAAAAACGTGGGTTCCATGATGGGCTCTGGCGGGATGATTGTCGTGGATGAAGATACCTGCATGGTGGACTTTGCGAAATATTTCATCCAGTTTACCAATGACGAGTCGTGCGGAAAATGCACGACCTGCAGGGATGGAAGCGAGGCATTACTTGAGATACTCACGAGGATATCTGAAGGAGAGGGACAGGAAGGAGACATTGAATTCCTCGAAGAGCTTTCCAAGGTTATAAAGGACGCTTCCATGTGCGGTCTCGGTGCGACCCTTCCGAATCCAGTTCTCTCCACGCTTCAATATTTCAGAGAAGAATATGAAGAGCACATAAAGTACAAAAGGTGTCCCGCCGTGGTGTGCAGAGGGATAATTTCTTCTCCCTGCCAATACATGTGCCCGTTGAAAACGGATGTTCCCGCATATCTCGGGTTAATAGCAAAGGGTGAGTTCGAAGAGGCTCTCGAAGTTGTGCGTATGACAAACCCCCTCCCCACAATATGTGGGAGGGTATGCTGGGCTCACTGTGAACTGAGGTGCCGCGCAAAGGAAACGGGTGATGCGATTGCGGTGAAAAATTTAAAACGCTTTTTATCGGACAGGGAAATAAGGTCTGGTGTTGCCCTCAAGGCCCCCCCTTTCCCAGGAAAAAAATTCGATGAAAAAATTGCTATCGTAGGTTCGGGTCCTGCAGGACTGACTGCGGGTTACTACCTTGCCCAAAAAGGGTACGAGGTGAAAATATATGAAAAATTACCTGTAGCCGGAGGCATGCTGGCAACTGGAATCCCCGACTACAGGCTACCGAAAGACCTACTCCAGATGGACATAAAGTCGATCGAGGAGGCAGGAGTTTGCATTGAAACGAACTCTCCAGTTGAAAATGTCGATGCCTTAATGGACAAGGGCTACAAAGCCGCACTCGTAGCGGTGGGGGCACACGAAAACAGGAAGCTCGGGATTCCGGGTGAAGACGCCGAAGGGGTGAGAGACCCCATCGCCTTTCTCCGGAGCGTGAACTTGGAAGAAGAGGTCTCATCAATAGGTGAGAAGGTAGGTATTGTCGGCATAGTGGGAGGGGGAAATACGGCGTTCGATGTGGCGCGAACCGCCCAGCGCCTGGGTGCAAAGGAAGTATTCATACTTTACAGAAGAACCCGCGAAGAAATGCCGGCAATTGAGGAGGAGATCGAAGCCGCGCTTGAAGAAGGGATCAAAATAGAATATCTGGCCGCCCCGACAAAAATCATCAAAGAAGAGGGGAAGGTGAAGGCTGTTGAACTTATCCGCATGAAACTGGGCGAACCGGATGCCTCCGGAAGGAGAAGGCCCGTGCCCATTGAAGGCTCGGAATTCATTTTGGAACTGGATTCTCTCATCCCGGCGATATCACAAGATCCCGACCTTTCACTCATCCCGGAGGAGCACGTGATCAAGATATCCAGAGAGAACACAATAGAGGTCCATGGGGAGACCTTTATGACGGATAAAGAGGGGATCTTTGCCTGCGGAGATGCCGTTACCGGTCCGTCCGATGTTACGACCGTGATGGCAAGTGCGAAAATCGCCGCCGAATCGATTCACAAGTATCTGCGAGGGGAAGAGGTAAAGAGGGAATATGAGCCGGTCAGCCCATCGGTTGTCGTAGAGCCGATCAGGATAGAGGAAGAGATGGTGAGGGTATCGCGGGTTGAGATGCCAAAACTCATGGTGGAACAGAGGAGTGGTAGTTTCCAGGAAGTCGAGATCGGATACTCGAAAGATATGGCAGTGGAGGAGGCCAGGCGCTGTCTTCGGTGCGACTGGGATGTCAGGAGATTGTTAAAGGGAGGGAAGGAAGAGAGGGAAAGCGAGCAGGACGCCATGAGGATCCAGGGTTCGCGACACTGAAGTATTTGTAAAACAGGGATGTAAGGAGGGTACTTGACGGCAGAGAACGGAAAAGGAAGGGGTGTGAAGGTAACCGCAGTGTTTAAATTGAACCACCCCGACATGAAACCCATGGGCGATGTCGATGGGACGATGGTGTGCATGAGGGCGACCCATCCCCACGTCGGCTTTTTATACGAGTATGTAATAACCGATGGTCAGGGCGACACATGATTCGACTCACCATAAATGATCAATTGCTCCACGTGGACGCAGGCACCCGGTTGCTTGCTGCCGTCGAGAAGCTGGGCATCAAAGTTCCAACCCTCTGTTACCACAAGGCTCTTACCCCCTATGGTTCCTGCAGGCTGTGCGTGGTGGAGGTCCACCCTCCGGGAGGGGAACCGATTCTTAAGACGTCCTGCTCCAACCAGGTCACGGATGGAATAAAAGTGTTCACCGATACCGGGAGGGTGGCGGCTGCGAGAAAGATTGTTGCAGAACTTCTCCTGGCCAGATCCCCTGACTCCGATGTGGTCAAGAGGATCGCCTCTGAGCTGGGGGTAACGGATACGAGGGTACGGAAAAAATACGATGACTGCGTGTATTGCGGCCTCTGTGTCAGAATGTGCGAGGAGAGGATGGGGAGGAGCGCGATCGGGTTCTCGGGAAGGGGACCCGGAAAGAAACTCGAACCCCCCTTCGGGAAGCACAATGAAAGGTGCTGGGTTTGCGGTGCCTGCGACTTCATATGTCCTGTGGGGAAAAAGGTCTTTTCATTGACAACTGAAACCGTGCCGATACCGATACTGAACCCCTACAATATGAACCTGAATGACAGGCCATCCGTCTACATCCTCTATCCGCAGGCGGTCCCGAACAAGCCGGTGATCGATAAAGACCATTGCATCCATCTGAATTACGAAGCCTGCGGTATATGTAAGGAGGTTTGTGAGGCAGAGGCGATCGATTTTGAGCAGGAGGATGAAAAGGTCGAGGTGAACGTGGGCGCAGTAGTCCTCTCGCCCGGTTTCGAGGTTTTCGATGCCACACGCAAGGAGGAATTGGGGTACGGGAGATATCAGAACGTGGTGACGGCACTCGAGTTCGAGAGGATACTCTCTCCCTCAGGGCCCAGTGCAGGGGTGGTGAAAAGACCTTCTGACGGTAAAGTGCCCGATAAAATAGCATTTTTGCAGTGTGTGGGCTCCAGGGACGCAGAGAGTGATTACTGTTCCTCCGTGTGCTGTATGTACGCCACGAAGGAAGCGGTCATCGCGAAAGAGCACGTTGGGGATAACTTGCAGTGTGACATATTTTTCATGGATATCAGGGCCTTCGGAAAGGGATTCGAGACCTACTTCAACATGGCCAGAGAACTGGGCGTAAACTACATCAGATCCCGGATTCCGACCGTTTTGGAGAATCCCGAATCGGGGAACCTGATGATCACCTACCTCGACGAAAGGGATCGAAAAAGATCCCGTGAATACGACATGGTCGTTCTGTCCGTTGGTATGCGACCGCCCAAGACGGTGTCGGATATCGCACAGAAGTTTGGCCTGACCCTCAACGAGTACGATTTCTGCCCCACATCTCCCTTCAATCCCGTAGAGACCGGTGGGGATGGAATATTCGTTGCGGGGCCGCTCACGGAGCCGAAGGACATACCGGAAACGGTTATGCAGGCTTCTGCGTCCGCCTCGAAAGTCCTCTCCCTCTTGAGTGACGTGAGGGGAAGCTTGATTCTTCCCCGTGAATATCCCCCCGAGATAGACGTGGGCGGACAGGAACCGAGAGTAGGAGTTTTCGTGTGCCACTGCGGAACGAATATCGCAGCTGTGGTGAGCGTACCCGAAGCGGTGGAGTACGCTCGGACTCTTCCGAATGTCGTCTGCGCCGAGAACTTCCTCTATGCCTGTTCCAACGATACTCAGGAGATGATCAAGGAAAAGATCGAGGAACATGGTCTGAATCGCATAGTAGTCGCTGCGTGCACCCCCAGGACCCACGAGCCCCTGTTCAGAAATACCCTCAGGGAGAAGGGCCTCAACCCATATCTTTTCGAGATGGCAAATATCCGGGATCAGTGCTCATGGGTTCACATGCACGAGCCTGAGAGGGCGACCCGAAAATCGGGAGACCTGATCCGCATAGCGGTATCGAAGGCCAGGTTACTGGAGCCCTTGCAGAAAGGTTCCGTGAAGGTAATAAAATCCGCACTGGTAATAGGTGGGGGACTGTCAGGTATGACGGCGGCAATGGAGATTGCGGGGCAGGGATTCCCCGTATTTCTGATCGAAAAGGAGGAGGTACTTGGTGGGAACCTGAGACATATACACTACATGCCAGGCGAAGAGAACCCGGCCGATGAGCTCAGCTCATTGATCGCCAGGGTGATGGAGCATGAAAATGTATCGGTTTTCAGCAACGCGGAAGTAGTTCACGCAGAGGGCTCCATAGGTAATTTCAGGACGAAAATCAGGCATGGGGAGAGGGAAGAGGAGCTCGAACACGGGGTAATTATCATCGCAACGGGGGCGAAGGAGTATGTGCCGGTGGAGTACCTATACGGCCAGGACGAGCGGGTGTTGACCCAGGTTGAACTCGAGGGAAAGCTGGCAAGTTCAGACGGGGCGTTTTTAGGGACGGGTGGAGCGAATGGAAGAGGGAAGACCCTGACCATGATCCAGTGCGTTGGATCCAGGGACGAGGAAAGACCGTACTGCTCGAGGTTGTGCTGCATGGAAGCTGTGAAAAATGCCCTTGTGGTCAAGCAGAAGTCCCCCGGTACGAGCGTGTATGTCCTCTACAGGGACGTTCGGACCTATGGGTTCCGGGAGAGGTTTTACACGGAGGCCCGGAGGAAGGGAGTGGTATTCATCCGGTACGATGAGGAGAGAAAACCCCGAGTGCAAAAGGATGGGCAGGGGCTATATGTGAAGGTGTATGATCAGGTCCTGGGGTTGGATCTTGAAATACGATCCGATCTGGTTGTGCTTTCATCGGGGATCGTCCCGCACCGTGGAAATGAGGACATAGCCAGACAGTTCAAGGTTCCACTCAATGAGAAAGGTTTTTTCCATGAGGCACACATGAAACTGCGTCCCGTCGATTTCGCCACCGACGGGATATTCATCTGCGGGCTGGCCCATTCGGCGAAATCGGTTGGTGAGAGCGTGATTCAGGCAGGGGCGGCGGGTGCGAGGGCGGGATCGATCCTGTCGAAGGATAGCATCGAGATGGAAGCGAATATTTCTCACGTGATTGACGAGAATTGCGATGGATGCGCCTATTGTATAGAGCCGTGTCCCGCGCAGGCGATAACCCTGATTGAGTATATGTGGCAGGGTGCCGTCAAAAAGACCGTCGAGACGAATGATAGCATCTGCAAGGGCTGCGGATCCTGCATGGCGACCTGTCCGAAGAAGGGTATATTTGTGCGTGGTTTTACTCTTGAACAGATCGGGGCTCAGGTTGATGCGGCTCTTAAGTCTCCGAAGTGAGGTAAGCAGGTGGATAACAACGGATTTGAACCCCTCGTGATTGCATTTTGCTGTTACTGGTGTTCCTACGCCGGTGCTGATTTAGCCGGCGTGTCGAGGCTGCAATATCCGCCAAACGTGAGGATAATCCGTGTGATGTGTTCCGGCATGGTCCACACGAACCTGGTTATCAACGCGTTGACGAAAGGTGCCGATGGCGTGGTCATTTGCGGGTGCCACCCGGGAGACTGCCACTATCAGGAAGGGAACCTGAAGGCGAAAAACAGGGCGGAAGGAATTTATCTCTTGCTCGAAGATTTCGGCCTCGAGATGGAAAGATTCCGTCTCGAATGGATCTCCGCTTCAGAGGGGCCAAAATTTGCCAATCTCATGAATGAGTTCACCGAAGAAATAAGAAAATTGGGACCAAACCCGTATAAAACATAGGAGAACACGTGATCCTTGCAAAGATAATCGATGGGAAAAAATATATGTGGGACGGCGCAGAGTATGAGGATGGACAGGAAGCAAACAGCGTTGTGGAAACGTATAAATCTTCCGGCTTTGAGGTAATAATGATCGAAGAGGAAAGTAAATATTACGTTTTCACACGCAGGGTGGTTACCGATGTGAAGGTTGAAGGTACTCCACCAATCTAAAAAAGGAGGTGAATCATGACCGTAAGAGTAGCCGAAGAATGGTTCGCGATATGCGGAGGATGCGAGGTTACCATCCTCGATATCGGAGAGCCATTGCTGGACCTGCTGCCGAAACTTCAGTTCGTGCATATGCCCGTTCTGATGGATCACAAGATTTTCGGCCAGAGAGGGGAAAAGGAGAAGATGGAGATTCCCGAGGCGGAAGTGGGCATAATTTCCGGTGGCATCAGGAACGAGGAGAACAGGGAGCTTGCGAAGGAAATGAGGGAGAAGTGCAAAACCCTGATCGCCCTCGGCAGTTGTGCCTGTTTCGGTGGTATTCCCGCCCTGGCGAATCAGTTCACCGTTGATGAACTCTACGAGAAAGTGTACCGCGGGTCCAAGACGACTGATTCCGCGCCAAATCCGACAGATGAGGTCCCCCCTCTTACCGACAGGGTCTATGCACTGGATGAGGTTGTAGACGTTGATCTGTACATTCCCGGTTGTCCCACCGCCCCCGATATCGTGGCGGAGGCGATCACTTCTCTCCTCCAGGGCAAAGCGTTCGAGCTTCCCGAGAGGAGCGTATGTGACGACTGTCCGGTCAAGAGGGAGGAAAAGGCGGACATATCCCTGAAGAGGCCTCTCGAGCCCATTATACCGATGGACGCGAAACTGGAGGAATCCCGGTGTTTCATGGAAATTGGCTACCTCTGCCTCGGACCGGTGACGAGAACAGGCTGCGGGGGAAGCGAAAAAACACCGAGATGCGTGAAAGGGCGTATGACCTGCAGGGGCTGTTTCGGCCCGATCAGGAAGGATGCGAACCAGCTGGTCGACATGATGGGTGCCCTGACCAGTATCGGTCTCGACCCGAGGGTGATCCCGGACAGGGCGGCGACGTTTCAAAGATACGTGGGGGGCCACGGGAGGCTGAGACCACTACCAAAAAGACCATAGGAGGAGGCTTACAATGGGTGAGAAAATAGTAATTCAACCCGTCACGAGAATCGAAGGCCATGCCAAAGTGACGATTCAGCTGGACGACAGCGGCAACGTTCAGGATACCTGGGTGAACGTGATTGAGCTCAGGGGATTTGAAAAATTCTGTATCGGAAAGCCGGTAGAGGAACTGCCCAGGATCGTTACCAGCATCTGTGGCGTATGCCCCTGGTCTCATCACCTTGCGAGTGCGAAAGCGTGCGATGCAGTGTTCGGAGCCGAGATCCCGCCAACGGCGAAAAAGTTGCGGGAGCTCTGCAACAGCATCGCCTACACGGAGGAACATATTCTCCACTTCTATTTCCTCTCCGGAGCGGATTTTGTGATGGGCCCCGATGCTGAGTATTCGGTGAGAAATGTGATCGGAATCGCCGAAAAACTGCCGGATGTGGCGAAAACGGTGGTCAGGTGCAGAAAGCTCGGAGGGAAAATGCTCGAAATCGTTTCAGGTAAGGCCATACACCCCGTTACAGCCGTTCCGGGTGGATTCAGCAAGCCACTTACCCCCGAAGAGAGAGACCAGTTGAAGCCCATGGCTCAGGAAATCCTCGAACTCGCGAAGTTCAGCATCGATTACGCGAAGAAGAGCGTATTTCCGCAATATCTCGATGCGGTGAAAACGCTGGGGGTTATTGAGACGGGATTTCTCGGAACGGTGAAAGAGGACGGGGCTCTTGACCTCTACGACGGAATATTGAGAATGATGACATCCGATGGACAGTTCGAGGAGTTCACCTACGATCAGTACACGGACCATATCGCGGAGCACGTGGAGTCCTGGACCTACCTGAAGTTCCCGTACATGAAGAAGGCGGGCAGGTTCTCCATGGACCTGGAAGAGCCCTCCGGGATTTTTCGGGTGAATTCCCTCGCCAGGCTCAATGTTTGCGACTACATACCCACGCCCCTTGCTCAGAAGGAGTTTGAGGAATTCAGGAACAGTTTCGGCAGGCCTGCTCAACTCACGCTCCTCTACCACTGGGCACGGCTCATCGAGCTTCTCTACAATGCGGAAAAGGTAGTGGAGCTTCTCGATGATCCGGAAATCACGGGCACGGATATCTGGAATGGCGTTACTCCCAGAGCTGCCAGGGGCGTTGGTTGCGTCGAAGCGCCGAGGGGGACACTGATCCACGACTATGAAACCGACGGGGACGGAATCGTCACGAACATGAACCTGATCGTTGCGACGACTCACAACAATGCGCCGATAAACATGTCCGTGAAACAGGCGGCGAAGGCTGTGATCAAGGACGGAAAATACGACGAGGGAACGCTCAACATGGTCGAGATGGCGATCCGTGCATACGACCCCTGTCTCTCCTGTGCAACGCACAATATAGACGGGTCCCTGCCGGTGAAGATCGACATCGTCGATAAGGATATGAATCGAGTTGATTCTCTTGCGAACTTTTAAGCTCCCGGATTTGGTGAAACCGTCTCGATTCACTGAATGAGATGTAAAAATAGCAGCCTGCTGAAGAGCGAGATGGTCTGTGCCTGATCGGCAGCGGCGGGGAGTAAAGTGCGATCCTTGAGATGAAAGATCAGATTCCGGAACATTTTCAGAAACCCGTCCTGGTTCTGGGATGCGGGAACAGGTTGTTCGGCGACGATGGTTTCGGTCCGGCAGTTATCGAATATTTAACCGATAACTACGTGGTTCCGGAACACGTGGCAACCGTTGATGCAGGAACGGGTGTGCGAAACATACTGTTTGATATATCTCTGGGCGAGGAAAGGGTAAAGAGGATTATCATTGTAGATGCCATCGATGCGGGAAGAGAGCCGGGAGAAATCTTTGAGCTGGATATATCTGAAATTCCGCGGAAAAAGATCGACGATTTTTCCATGCACCAGCTTCCCACATCGAATTTGCTCCGGGAGCTGAAAGAGCTGCGATCGATAGATGTGAGAATAATTTCCGCCCAGGTGGAAGATATCCCCGATTCTGTGAGGCCGGGCTTATCCGAGACCCTCCTCCGTTCTCTTCCCGCTGCATGTGAAAAAATACTCGAGGAGAGTAAATAGCCATGCATGAATGGAAGATTACAGAGGCGGTTGTGGAAGAGGTGCTTAAACAGTCGAGGAATCACCGGATGCAAAAGGTTAAAAAGGTTGTTCTGTCTTATGGAGAAGAGGGAGACTTGAAAGCCGGGGAGATAGAATTCTGTTTCAAGGCTATAGCGCAGGACACAATTCTTTGCAGTGTCAATCTCGAAATAAAGAAAAGGAAAGGAGGAGGAGGGATAATAGTGGAATCCATAGAGGGAAAAAAGTGATTTTTGGGAACATTTTATTCTCTCCTTTTGAATCATCTTGGAAGCATATCAGTTGAAAATAACCGGGACCGTCCAGGGGATAGGGTTCCGGCCTTTCGTTTACCGTATGGCACAACGCTGCAGCGTAAAAGGATATGTGTCAAATACCACTGGTTCGGTTCTGATCCACGTCGAGGGGAGCGAGGCAGATATTGTAAAGTTCAAAAACCTCCTGATAAAGGAAGTCCCATCCGGTGCAGACATAGTAGATTTTCAGATGAATGCGGTTGAACCTGTTGGTTTCAGTGATTTCTGCATCGAGAAGAGCTCGGAGACCGGGGTCACCCTGATCTCGATCCCCTTCGATCTGGCCACATGCGATGAGTGTAATCGGGAGCTTTTCGATCCGGAAGACAAAAGATACCGTTACCCCTTCATAAACTGCACGCAGTGCGGTCCGAGATTTACCATCGTAGACAAACTCCCTTATGACAGAGAGAACACCTCGATGAAACGTTTCCCCTTCTGCGATGACTGTCGCCGGGAGTATGAAAACCCGATGGATAGAAGGTACCACGCAGAGCCGAATGCCTGCCCGGCCTGTGGGCCATCTCTTACGCTTCTCGACGCAAAAGGGGAAATTATCGAATCGGTTGACCCGGTAAATGCGGCTATTTCCGGTATTGTTGAAGGAAAGATCGTTGCCATAAAAGGGCTGGGTGGCTACCACCTTGCTGCGGATGCTACCAGCCCGGAAGCTGTAGATCGGCTCAGAAGACGAAAAGTGAGGGATGAGAAACCTTTTGCTGTTATGGTTCCCGATATGGAAGAGGCGGAAAAGATAGCCCGTTTGACCATGAAAGAAAAGGCGATGCTCCTATCGAAAGAATCTCCCATCCTGATCGTCGACGAGAGGAATGGCTCGCCCCTTGCGGAAAACATCGCTCCCGGGCTGGAAAGGGCAGGAATATTCGTGCCCTATACGCCCCTTCACAAATTGATCCTCTCAAAGGCGGGCAGGCCCGTCGTCATGACGAGCGGTAACTTGTCGGACGAACCTATCGTTTCAGGCAACGGGGAGGCCGAAGAGAGGCTCGGGGGAATCGCAGACCTCTTTCTCATTCACGATAGAGACGTGGTCCAGCGAACCGATGACTCGGTTGTGACGACACTTCTGGGCAAAACGTATCCTATCAGGAGGGCGCGGGGATACGTCCCTTCTCCGGTGGTCCTGAATGAGAAATTCCCCACCGTCGCGGGGTTGGGAGGTGATCTGAAAAATACGTTCTGCATCGTAAAGGAAAACTGTGCGTTTCTTTCTCAGCACCTGGGGGATATGATCCACTGGCCGGCAAGAGAGCATTACCGGACCACATTCAGCTTTTTCCTGGATTTTCTCGGGGCAGATCTGAACGCTGTCTGCAGGGACCTGCATCCCGGCTATTTTACCACCGGGATTGCAGGAGACCTGGGAGAAGCGAGGATCGTACCCCTCCAGCATCACCGGGCGCATATTTACTCCCTCATGGCAGAATCGGGATTTTCAGGAAAGGGCGTGGGAGTGGCTTTTGACGGTACCGGCTACGGTGATGACGGTGCAATATGGGGAGGGGAATTTTTCATCCTGGATGGCCTGGACCTCGAGAGAAGGGCTACGTTCGAGTATTTTTCACTTCAGGGAGGAGACTCGGCCGTAAAGGCCCCGTGGAAGAGCGCGCTGTCCCTCCTTTATCATACCTACGGGTACAAGAAGGCCATTGCGTTGGCTGAAACCCTCTTAGACAGAATTGAGCGGGAATCTTTAGAGACTGTCCTCGAGGCGATAGTAAAAGATATAAATACCGTTCCATCCTCGAGCTGTGGAAGGCTCTTCGATGCGGTCTCGGCCATTACGGGAGTCTGTCTGGAAGCCTCTTATGAAGGGCAACCTGCAATGTTTCTCGAAGGGAGGATAGAAAAAGGAGGGCGCAAGGCACCGTACTACTGGGAAGTCAAAGAGGATGGGGGAGTGTGCAAAATAGACCAGACAGGGATAATCAGGGGAGTAGTCACCGATATGGCTGGGAAGAAGTCTGCAGGGGCGATTGCCAAACGCTTTCACGATACGTTATCGGATATAATCGTATCTGTTTCCAGGGACCTTTCGAAGGAGGCAGGAGGGAAGAGTGTACTCTTAAGCGGTGGCGTGTTCCAGAATTTATATCTCATGAAAAAACTTGTTTTGAGTCTCAGAAAATGCGGACTTGAGGCAATTTTTCACAGGAGAGTTCCCCCCAACGACGGGGGCATTTCTCTGGGACAGGCTTTTTACGCTGCAAATATCACGGGAGGAAAGTGATAGATATGTGTCTAGGAATACCGACGAGAGTCATCAGCACCAGCGGTGACCTGGCAAAGGTCGAGATCGGAGGAGTAGAAAGAGAAGTGTCCATCATGCTTCTCGATGGTGTCAAGGAGGGAGATTGGGTGATTATCCATGCAGGATTCGCCATCGAGAGGCTGGATGCAAAAGATGCGGAAGAGACGCTTGCTCTCTTGAAGGAGATAGCCGATGGAGCTGAAATATCTGGATGAGTTCAGGGACCCGAGTTTTGTAAAGCCGCTCCTCAAAAAGATCGAGGAGGTATCCCGGAAAGATCCCGCAAGGATCATGGAAGTATGTGGAACCCACACTATGGCCATTTCTCGGGGGGGGATCCGCCCTCTTCTGTCCGGGATGGTAACGCTCATATCTGGACCCGGCTGCCCGGTCTGCGTGACTCCCGATGGTTTCATCGATGCCGCGATCGAACTCGGGATGAATGAAAAAGTGATGATCGCGACGTTCGGAGACATGATAAAAGTGCCGGGGAGAGGGTCTTCACTGGAGATGGAAAAGGCTCGTGGCCTCGATCTTCGGACGGTCTACTCTCCCATCGACGCCTTGAAGATCGCAGAGGAAAACCCGGGAAAAGAGGTCGTATTTTTGGGAGTGGGTTTTGAAACGACGGCTCCCTCTGTGGGAGGCGCAATAATTATGGCGGAAGAGAAGGGTATAGCAAATTTCTCCGTCCTCTCCTCCATGCGAACGGTTCCGGAGGCGATGGAAGCGCTTGTCCTCGATCCGGAGGTCATGATAGAGGGTTTTTTATGTCCGGCTCACGTGAGTACGATAATAGGGGCCGATGCCTACCTCCCCATAGTGGAAAGACATGGGATCCCCTGTGTCGTTGCAGGTTTCGAATACCTGGATATCTTTCTTGGAATTAACATGCTCATGAGGCAGCTTAAAGAGGGAAAGGCGAAGGTGGAGAACGAATACAAAAGAGTCGCGAGATCGGGAGGAAACCTGAAAGCGCAGGGGGTGATAGAAAAGGTTTTTGAAAAGGGTGACGCCCTCTGGAGGGGGATAGGGGTTATCCCATCTTCGGGGCTCACGATCAGGAAGGGGTATGAAAAGTTCGATGCAGAGAGGAGGTTCGGTATCAGCGTGTCCTTGGAGATGGAAGACACAGCCTGCCGGTGCGGTGATGTGCTGAAAGGAAAGATACTACCTCCTGAATGCCCACTTTTCGGTGAAAGCTGCACACCATCGGCTCCTTTTGGTCCCTGTATGGTCTCGAGCGAGGGTGCGTGCGCAGCCTATTACAAATATGGAGGCGCCTGAGGAATGCCTGAAAGGATTATCCTGTCTCACGGAGATGGAGGAAGACGGACCAGGGAGTTGATTGACAGGATATTCTTGAAAAAGTATTCCAATCCGATACTATCACCGCTTTATGATTCGGGTTTTTTGGAACTCCTTTCGGGAGATATCGCATTTACTACCGACTCATACGTCGTTACCCCCCCCTTTTTTCCGGGAGGGGATATCGGAAAACTTGCGATATGCGGAACCGTTAATGACTTGTCCGTGTGCGGTGCAAAACCGATTGCCCTATCCTGCTCCCTGATACTGGAAGAGGGGTTTCCCCTGGAACTTCTCGAAAAGATAGCCGATTCAATTGCAAAATCATCGGCTCAGTGTGAGGTTCCCGTTGTCTGCGGTGATACTAAGGTAGTAGAAAAGGGGAAAGGTGACGGGATATTCATCAACACGTCGGGGATTGGGGTCATCTCGGGAGGCTGGCGGCCCCGCCCGGAAAATATCAAAAGGGGAGATAGGGTTCTTATCACAGGCACCATGGGTGATCACGGCATAGCTGTTCTCGTTGCGAGAAAAGAGATGATGCTCAAGGGGGACATACAATCCGATGTGGCCCCGCTGTCGCCACTGTTGCTTCCCCTGATAAATAAGTTTGGAGAGAATATAAAGTTCTTGAGGGACCCCACAAGGGGCGGTGTCGGGGTAACGTTGAATGAGATTGCGGGAAACGTGACCGGAAGAATCATCCTTGACGAATCATCTCTTCCCGTGAGGACATCGGTCAGGGGGGTGTGCGAGATTCTCGGATTCGACCCTCTTTACCTCGCCAATGAGGGGAAGGCTATCATCATCGCAGATGAAAGCATCTCCTCCGAAGTTCTCCAATACCTCAAGAATAATCCTCTGGGAAAGGAATCGGCTTTAATAGGTGAAATAGGCGAAGGCGAAGGCCCGGTTATGCTTAAAACATCGCTGGGGGGGATGCGAGTAATAGATTATCCGGTGGGGGAGCAACTCCCCCGCATATGTTGATGAACGGTTCTTGAGAAAAGAACAGGTGGTGTATCGTCGGGCCTTCTATCGAGCTACTCAGTGTGGGGATCGTTTTTTTAAAGGGCAGGAAATAAATAAGGCACAACGGAAGTTTCAATATATGTTGGAGTGAACAGTTGTTTTATGGGAACGGTAACAAATAAGATTACGACCTCTCTTTCTCTATCCGTCAACGGTCCGGAAGAGTACGTGGACGCGCTGAGAGCGGGCCTGAACAGGGTTGATGCTTTTTCGCTCCTGAAAGGTTATGAGAAGATCATCGTCAAACCGAATATCGTCAACAGCAGCCCCCCTCCCGTCACGACTGATGTAAGGTGCGTTGCGGCCCTTGTGGATCTGTTGCGGGAAGCTCTGGATATGCCCATTATCGTCGCTGACGGATCGGGAGAGGGAAATACGATAAGGAATATGAAAAAAAACGGCTACGGGGATATCGGTGTCCCCCTCGTAGATCTCGACCAGCTCCCCTGCAGAATCTTAAAAGACCCCCGGGCAACCATATTGAAAGAGGTTTATCTGCCTGAATATCTCGACGGTGCAGCAGTCATCTCGGTACCTTCCGCCAAGGACCACTCGATGACGGGGGTGACCCTTGGTTTGAAGAATATGATCGGATGCCTGCCCGCCGACCATTACGGCGGGTTCTGGAGCTATAAGAAGTCCAGGCTCCACATGAGGGACATCGACGCGGCCGCTGCGGACCTGATTCTCTATCTCGAGCCTCATCTGACTGTTATCGATGGACGACTGGGTCTAAAAGGCGGGCATCTGTGGGGCACGGTACCCGACCCTCCACTCGGAAAGGTGGTTATCGGAAGAGATGTACTCGAAGCCGACGGGGAAGGAGCAAGGATTCTCGGCTACGAGCCGAAAGAGATCAGGCATCTGGTCCTGGCAGCCAGCCTGCGAAAGAAAGGTGGTTTTGCTGCAGACATATAAACCCTTCCGGGACGTTTCCACACACAAAGGACAGCGAATCCATCTCCCGGATCTATCCCCATCGGGTATCTCGTACAGAGAGCGAAAACAAACTTTGTTCTAATTTCTGTTTATTGTGATAACATAGGGCAATAATTCCCGTTTAAGTATGTGCGGCCGGGGTTTTTCCTTTCGGGGTTTTCCAGTGAAGGTTCTTCTCGTTTATCCAGAATATCCAGAAACATTCTGGAGCTTCAAATACGCACTCAAGTTTATCAGGAAACGGGCTGCATATCCGCCCCTTGGACTGCTCACCATCGCCTCCATTCTGCCCGGCGATTGGGAGATGAGGCTTCGGGACCTGAACGTTCATCCCCTGAGGGATACCGACGTAAGCTGGGCCGATATGGTATTCCTGAGTGCCATGGATGTGCAGAGGGAGTCTGCCCGTGAGGTCATCTACCGGTGCAAGAAACTCGGTGTGAAGGTCGCCGCCGGGGGCCCTCTTTTCACCTCCTGCCCTGAAGATTTTCCTGAAGTCGACCACCTGGTTCTCGGCGAAGCAGAGGTCACCCTTCACGGATTCATCCGGGATGTCGCGGAGGGGGGATGTGAGAGAATTTACCGGCCAGATGGCTGGGCCGATCTCGAGAAGAGTCCACCTCCTGCGCTGGATCTCATCGATATCGACAACTATTCCTGCATGAGCATTCAGTATTCGCGTGGATGCCCCTATCACTGTGAATTTTGTGACGTAACGTACCTGTTCGGAAATGAAGTACGGTCAAAAAGCGCCGAACAGGTTCTCCTGGAGCTTGAACGCCTCTACCAGATAGGATGGCGGGGATGTGTCTTCTTCGTCGACGATAATATCATCGGCAACAAACGAAAGCTCAAGGAGGAAATACTGCCGGTGCTCATTGATTGGATGAGAGAAAAAAGGTATCCCTTCGAGTTCATCACCCAAGCTTCGATAAATATCGCCGATGATGACGAGCTGATTCAATTGATGGTGAAGGCAGGGTTCGACGAGGTCTTCATCGGGATCGAGACGCCGGAGCACGAAAGCCTCAAAGAGGCGGGCAAATCGGTAAATCAGAACCGGGACATGGTCGAAAACGTGAAAAAACTGCACCGTCACGGTATGCAGGTCCAGGCAGGATTCATACTCGGCTTTGACAGTGACAAGGAGACGGTTTTCGAAAGGATGACCAAGTTCATCCAGGAATCTGCCATCATGACGGCGATGGTCGGCCTCCTCAATGCACCCCGGGGCACCCAGCTCTACGAGCGTCTCGAGCGGGAGGGGAGGCTCGTTTACGACTCAACGGGAAACAATACAGATTTCACCATTAACTTCATCCCCAGGATGAACGGGGATGTTCTCATGAGAGGGTACAGGGCGATCGTGGAGACGATCTATTCTCCCCCTAACTTTGCGAAAAGGTTGAAGATGTTCCTTCGGGATTACCGGCCACTCAAAGAAAAGGGAAGGATCATGAGAAAGGGCCATGTGACTGCATTCGTAAAGTCCCTCTTTGTCCTCGGCATAATCGAACGGGGAAGGCTCGATTACTGGAAGGTTATCCTATGGTCGGCATTCAGGCGTCCCTCTCTTTTTCGCCTGGCCGTCAAGATCTACATATGCGGCTACCATTTCAGGAAAACGTTCCAGGTGTAACTTAGTTCTTTGTCCCGGCTGATAAGTTGGTTTATTATTAAATATTACGTTCGGTAGATTTAACTACCCGGATGGCGAGCGAAGAGGAGATGCAGCCGTGTTTAGAAGCATCAGATTTAAACTTTCCCTGGTCACCCTCATCCTGATCCTTTTTGTTACTGGGGCCTCCTCCTTTATCGTTACCAGCATAATGGACGGTTCGCTGCTCGAAGAGCTCGTGAAAAGGGGCTTTTCGATCACGGGGAGCGCCTCTACGGCCGCGGGATACAGCATCCTTTCAAACGACAGGCTTGCTCTCGATAACATTGCCGCGAAGATCAGGCAGTACCAGAAAGATATCGTATACGTGGCTATGGTCGATGAAAAGGGAGTGATCAAGGCACACAGCGACCTCGAGCAGATGGGAGAGGTGTTCAGGGAGATGGAGAGCGAGGTAATCCGCGAGGAGCCTGACGGCTCCCGGGTGAAAAAGGTAAAGAGGATGGGAGCGGTGTGCTATGAATTTACCACGCCTATCGTATTCGCCGATAAAGAGCTCGGGGCAATCTACCTCGGAATAGACGAGAAGACCCTGCTTTATTCCCAGAAGGCAGCCAGGAAAAAGATAGCCCTCGTATCCGGCATCATCCTTACCCTCGGAGTTGCCGGGGTATTTTTCCTTTCCGGGTTCATCACCACTCCCGTGAAACGGCTGATGGATGGCGTCATGAAGATGAAATCGGGCTTCTACAGGGGTGGGATAAAAGTGGTCTCGAAGGATGAGCTGGGGGATCTTACGCGAAACTTCAACGAGATGGCGAATATGATCATGGACCAGAAAGAAAGGCTGGAACATTCTGCCAAGGAACTCGAGGATGCTTATGTGGCGACGGTGAGGATTCTGGCGGCAGCGATAGATGCCCGGGATGAATACACCTTCGGGCATTCAGAGAGGGTTGCGAGACTATCGGTTCTCATCGCGCAGAACCTGGGTTTGTCCCAGGCCGAAGTGCGGGACCTTGAGATGGTGTGCCTTTTCCACGATGTGGGAAAGATTAAAACGCCCGACAGGATTCTCCACAAGATGGCTCCGTTAAATAACGAAGAGTACAAGTTGATGATGAAACACCCGGAAGATGGAGCCGATATTCTGCAACTGGCCAATTCTCTCCAGAAGCACGTGAAGGCAGTGCTGCATCATCATGAATGGCACAACGGCGAGGGATACCCTCATGGACTGAAAGATGGGCAGATTCCCCTCTTTTCATCGATTATCTCAATAGCCGATGCTTATGACGCAATGACCTCCTCACGCCCGTACAGGAAAGGTATGTCCACGGAAGAGGCAGTGAGGGAAATTCTCAAGTTTAGAGGGTCGCAGTTCAACCCAGAAATGACGGATGTGTTCGTCGAAATCATGGAAGATCTCAAGTTGAGCAGGGAGTTGAGAAAAAACGGGGTCAGCGGATGATCCCGGTTCGTGTCTGCCTTGCCATTTTTCTCATCAGCATCTGTTCGGTTCATGCCTGCACGCATACGGGTAAGAGTGTTGCAGACGGTGCGCACCAGAAGACACGGGATGATAATCGGGGGCCCGACCAGAAAGTGGGAATAAAATCCGATTTTGAGAACCAGGAGAAAATGGCCTACCTCGTGAGGAAAAAAAGCTATGCGAACACCCTTGATGGTATCAGGAAGGGAGTCGATGGGGGGAGGAAGGAAGTAAGCTTCGGCGATGACTACGTTTCTGCGCTCAACGGGAGGATAGCGGAAGGAAAGAGGAGGATGAAAGGCGAGGATTTTGAAAGCTCCGGGCTGCTTTTTCGCTCCGTTATAGAAATGTACCCGAAAACGAAGGAATTACGATCCAGAGTGAAGGAGAAACCGGAACAGATTGTCGCGTATATCAACCTGAGCTCTGAGAAGCTCATGGAAGTTGGCATGTCTCATTACAGGGAGGGAAATCTCGGAAATGCGATAAGGACCTGGAGAAAGGTCCTGAGGTTCAACCCTGATTACGCGGAAGCAGTGAAAGCGATAGAAACGGCAACGGTTCAGCTTAAGAACCTCAAATCACTTAAGAGAAAAGACAAGGAGCAGTGACCAAAATATTTTCACACCTCTTCCTCGATCAGATAGATTGTATCCTTGTTCCGTACCTTGTCTATTACCTTGATGCCTACCAGATCTCCGGAGGCTGCGGTTTCGACCGTCTTGTGCTCCACCTGCATCGATTCCACCACCTGGGAGAAGTCGCTCGTGGCGCCTTTTATCTTTATCCTGTCTCCCACGCTCAATGACCCCTCGTTGATCTTTATCGCGGCGACACCGATTTTGGCAAAGTAGTTTTCAACCACCCCTATCGGTTTTTCGGCCATGGTTCCCTCCTCTTATCTTTTCCTTTCTGTTCCCTGTTTAGCTTTTTCATATCCTTCAATGCAGTCGACGAAAGGTGCCTGTTTGCCCTCAATCCCTGTCCCTGCAGGAAAAAGATCTGTGCCCGGTAGGCAAATGCCCCCTGAACCGGTCCGTGCCCCCTTTGTTGCCTGCCCGGGGCACCTTTCTCCCGGTCTCTTTTCGATTAAATCATCTCATTTTTCCCCGTGTGTTACAACTTTCTACCAGACAAACGGATTCTTTCTGTCAAAGACGTTCCTGCTGATGAATTCGCGGGCCATGATATTGAGACTACTACAGGGAGAGGAAAAACAGAAACGGAAATACAACCCTCGATATTTTCGTTCTTCGAGGGGAATTTCCGGCGAACCTTGTGTGGTGACCATACATTTTTTCGCGATCTGGGGATCTTTGGTGATGAATGATCTGCATGCAGAAGGAAAGAGGTTGAACGAAATAACACCCGATGGTAAAAAGGTAAAAAATGGTGCCGGAAATAGCGGAGAGGGGAGATGATTTTTCTGTACGGGCTTTCCTCCCCGATAAAGATGTAAGCATTTGTTTCACATAAGAAACATCACGGTAAACCGTAAAATTTCATTCTGTTTGATCGGAGCAGCGCATGAAAAATTTTTCCCACATGAAAAGCGATGGGTCATCCCGTATGGTGGATGTCACCGGGAAGGAAAAAACACTCCGCGAGGCACAGGCCGCCGGGAAGGTTTCCGTGTCAGGCAGGGTTATTGCTCTCCTCAAGGAAGACAAGCTTCCAAAGGGCAACCTCTTCGAAGTGGCGAAAGTGGCGGGAGTCATGGCGGCCAAAAAGACGAGCCATCTCGTACCATTGTGTCACCAGATTCCCCTCGATGTCTGTGAAATAGATGTCGATCTTGATGAAGAGGCAAAGGAGATAAGGATCGTCTCCGACGTGCGGGCAAGATGGAGCACCGGAGTCGAGATGGAGGCCCTCGTCGCTGTTTCTATCTCCGCTGTAACCGTCTACGATATGATAAAGTCTGTCGACCGGGACGCGGTAATAGGCGATATCAAGGTCTTAAAGAAAAAAGGCGGCAAATCGGGCGACTACGAGAGGAAACCTGATTGACGAACCGGCTTCCTGGTGGCCAAAAGCTTCTTTATCACCCCATTCTTGACCGAAGCTCTCTTTCGGTGGATAATTTACATAATCAAAGGGATCTGCTGTTACCTTGAACGTGAGAAAAACAGGAAGAAGACTTACCATATTCGCCAGGACCCGGATAATATATTTCCCCACAACGCACTGCTCGATAGAGAACCATTGCCGACGTGTGAGACTTTCACGGATTCCGTCCTGGCTGCGCAAAGTGCAGTAAAATGGTCAGAGTGGTTGATAGAGTGGGAGTCTCGCGTGGGAGATCGATGACCATGTTTCCCGGAGGTGCGGGTATTATCGATCTGGTCTGGTCAAATAAGTTCAGGGAATGGACAGTGCATGAGATTTCCGATAATGTGGGAAATGGTATGACAAAGGGAGTGAATGTTCCTGATCGTTTTGATACGGTGGTGGTGAAAACATGACCATAACGATTTGTGCCCTCGGCGGCCTGGGAGAGATAGGCATGAACTGCCTTCTTCTGGACAGCGGAAGAGAGGCGGTGATAATAGATGCCGGGATCATGTTTCCCGATGACGGTATGTTCGGAGTCGATTATGTTATCCCTGACTTTTCCTCTCTCGAGCCGGTGAAGGACAGAATCCGCTGCATCTTTTTGACTCACGGCCACGATGATCACATCGGTGCCGTGCACTATTTGCTCCAGCTGGCGAATGTTCCCGTTTATGCCACAAATCTAACTGCCGAACTATTGAGGCTGAGGCTGGAGGAGCACGGTCCGGAATATACACCGGACATACGGGTTATAGAGAGAGATGGGGTCGTTCTTCTCGAGGATTTTGCGTTCGAGGCCTTTCCGGTGTGTCATTCAATCTCGGAAGGGGTGGGCTACATAGTGAGAACCGGCGACGGCGTTATCGTGCACACGGGGGATTTCAAGATGGACGACACGCCTTCAGACGGAGTCTTCACGGATCTTAAAAGAATTGAGGAGGTTGGAAAAGAGGGAGTGTCCCTGCTTTTTTCCGACTCCACCAATGTGGAGAACAGGGGAAGAACCATGTCAGAGAGGTATGTCAGGGAAACTCTCGACGGTCTCATGAGAAAGATTCCAGGAAGAGCCATAGTCTCCATGTTTTCCTCGAATATCGCCCGCCTGGCCGATACCATCGAAAGCGCTGCGCAGGACGGCCGAAAGGTGGCCGTAACGGGAAGGAGCATGGAGCAGAATTTGAAAATAGCCAGAAAACTCGGGTATGTTCATGACGGAGATGGGAGCCTGTTTGTGGATATCGATGGGATAGGAAAGGTCGATGACAGATCTCTTGCCATCGTGACCACCGGATCCCAGGGAGAGCCCCTGAGTGCTCTCTCACTCATGGCGAGAAATCAACACCGCTATGTAAAGGTGAAGGAGACGGACACGGTAATAATATCATCGAGATTTATCCCCGGTAATGAAAAGGCGATTTTCCGGCTTATTGACAACCTCTACAGGAGAGGGGCTGATGTGGTTTACCAGGCCATATCGGACGTCCACGTTTCCGGCCACGGGGGTCAGAAAGAGCTGGAGCGTATGGCCCGGGCTGCGGCACCGAAATACTTCGTTCCGGTTCATGGCGAGTACCGGCAACTCGTGCAGCACGCGATGGTCGCACAGAAGGCGGTTGATTGCACTCCCTTCGTCGTGGAAAATGGTGAGGTGCTCGTTCTTGAAGGCGGGGTTCTTCGTAAGGAAGGGGTTTTGAATGTGGGAAAAGTCTTCGTCGATGGAAAGGGTGTTGGCGATGTGTGTGAAATGGTGCTGCGAGAGAGAAAACATCTCTCCCGGGATGGTGTGGCGGTGGCGGTGGTCTGTTACGATGCCGGGAAGCAGAAGATCAGATACGGTCCGGAGTTGATCTGTGTGGGGGTTACCGATATCGATGCCGGAAACGGGATCATCGAAGGGGCAGAGAATATTTTGAGGGATGTGGTGATGGAATGCGGCCAGGTCGGGGGCGAGGAAGCGGTTTTGGAGATCCGGCGGGAACTGAGGCGTTTTTTCAACAGGCAGCTTTCGAGAAAACCGGTGATATTTCCCGTTTGGATAGATTATTGATGTCTCGGGGGTAACCTGCATGAGGGATGTGAAAAAAGAGGTCCTGGGGGTCATAAACGCTGCAATCGGCCTCTTACTGCTCATATCTCTTGTATCCTACAACCCCTTCGATCCATCCTTCTCGACCTTTTCATCGGAGATGATGAAAATATCCAACTGGAGCGGAAAGGTCGGTTCATACTCCTCGGATCTTCTCATTCAGTGGTTCGGAATAGGGGCTTTCCTGATACCACTGATATTCTTCTCCCAGGCAATTCTGTCTTTCCGGGGGCTCGGGACGCGGAAAATTCTCCTGAGGAGTATCGGCATATTTCTCGCCCTCGTCTCATCCGTGGCCATCTTGAGCATCTACTCGGAATACGTGAGGCTTTTCGGCGTGGATTTTTACCTTTCCGGTATAACCGGCTATATCATAGGGAAAAATGCCGTGAAGGCAATTTTCGGGAGCGTTGGGGGGAGCATAGTTCTCTTTTCATTTTTCGTCATTTCTCTGATGATGTCCACGGGGATATCGATAGGGGATTTACGCTCATTTCTCAACAGGAAGAAGGAGAAGAGGAAAAAGGTGAGGGAAAAGATAAAGGAGGATGCATCCCTCCGCAGCCTTGCGCGAAAAGGGATAGTGTTCAGCGACAGCATAGATGAGGCAGAAGAAGTAAAGATTGTGCGGGGCCCCGAAGAGAGCGGGAAAGAAAAGAGTGGTGTCAGGACGTTTGCCGGGCCTGTCCATTCGGAGTTCTCGCTGCCGTCCCGGAATCTCCTCGACAGCCCACCGGCGACGAGGCTGATTCCTGATGAGGATGATCTCAAGGAAAACGTACGGGTGCTGATAAAGGAGCTCAGGCAGTTTGGGGTTGACGGAGAGATAACCTCGGTAATGGCTGGTCCCATGGTTACGCTCTACGAGTTCAAACCTGCACCGGGTGAGAAGTTGAACCGGATAGTGAAGCTTTCGGAAGACCTGGCCCTGGCCCTGAAAGCGGAGAGCCTGAGAATCATAAAAAATATTCCGGGGAAGGGGGTTATGGGCATCGAGGTGCCCAATAAGAAAAGGGAGCGGGTCTATCTCAAAGAGATCTTACAGAGCGAAGAGTACCTTTCCTCCAAGCCCCCCCTGACCATATCCGTGGGCATGGACATTCTCGGGAGGCCTGTCGTTACCGACCTGTCCAAGATGCCTCATCTTTTGATTGCCGGCACGACGGGTTCCGGAAAAAGTGTGTCGTTGAACGCCATGATACTGTCGCTTCTGTTCAGGACGACCCCGGACGAGCTCCGCCTGATCCTCGTGGACCCCAAGATGCTCGAGTTCAATCCATACGACGGTATACCAAACCTTCTCCACCCTGTCGTTACCCAGCCCAAGGATGCCGCCAAGGTCCTCAGATGGGCAGTGGCCGAGATGGAAGGAAGATACAGGCTGATGATGGAAAACGGTGTGAGAAACATCGATTCCTACAACAACATGGTGCGCAAGAGGAGGTCGGCAAGGAAGGACGACGATGAATCATCGCTGCTTCCCTTCATCGTTATCGTGATCGACGAGCTATCGGACCTGATGCTCAGTTCGGCACGGGAGGTCGAGGAAGCTATTACGCGGCTTTCACAGATGGCACGGGCGTCGGGAATCCACCTCATCGTCGCCACCCAGAGACCATCTGTCGATGTGGTTACGGGCGTAATTAAGGCCAATTTCCCCTGCAGAATTTCCTTTAAAGTTTCCTCGCGCTACGACTCCTATACCATTCTCGGGCAGTACAGCGCCGAGTTCCTCCTGGGACAGGGGGACATGCTGTTCCTGCGGCCCGGCCCCGAAGGGCTCATCAGGGTTCATGCGCCATACGTATCCGAGGATGAGATCAAAAGAGTGGTGCACTTTCTCAAGAAGCAGGGGGAGGCAGCGTACGACGAGTCGGTTGTCAGTGAAGATATGGATGAGGCCGGAGGCGGCGTCGAGTTTCTGGACGAAAGATACGAGGAGGCGGTGAGAATAGTCGTTGAGACACGGAAGGCCTCGATATCCTATCTGCAGAGGAAACTGGGGGTAGGCTTCAACAGGGCAGCCAGGCTCATCGAAAAAATGGAGGAAGAGGGGATCGTAACACCGGTAGGTCCGGGAGGAAAACAGAGAGAGGTGAGGATTCGAGAATGACGTCATCCCTTCGCTCCGCTAAAAAGCGTGCACCCCTGTGCCTGCTTTTGTCTCTCTCGTTGCTCTATCTCGCATCCCCTGCGCTTGCTACCAGCGAAGGGAGTGAAGTCATCGCCGAGATAGAGAGGCGTTATCGCACCGTGACATCCATATCGGGAGAGTTCAACCAGGTCATGCCACTCGAGGGAATGGGTATTACCCGGGAAGCCAGGGGGGTTTTTTACATAAAGAAGCCCGGAAAGAGCAGGTGGGAGTATGCCGAGCCCGTCAGGCAGGTATTTATCGTGAACGGGGAATTTCTCTACTTCAAGAAGGAAAAGGATGAAAGCTTCAGGGAGACCAAGATTTCGGCACACCTCATCGGAATATATAATGTTCTGCTTGGAGGAGAGGGCAACCTCCCCGAGCTGTTTGAATTTTCGCGCGTTGAAACCGATGGGGAAAGTTATGCAAAGGTTGAACTGGTTCCTCTGGAGAAATTGAAGAGGGATGTCAGGAGAATAGTCCTGACCTGGAACAGAAAGAGCAAGCTTGTCGAAGAGCTTACGATTTTTTCTCTCACCGGTACCTCAAATACCCTCTCCTTCAGCCGGGTGGAGGTAAACCGGCCAATCTCTTCTCTCCTTTTTCGTATACAGTAGCAGGAGCCAATGAGCGTATTGGTTAAAGACAGGGTGTTTCGTGTCGGCTTGGTGCATCTGGGGTGCGCAAAAAATATGGTCGATACCGAGGTGATGGAGACCGTCCTTGCCAGGCGGGGTGTTTCACTGAGGAAAAGGGGCTTCCTCGATGCCGTGATCATAAATACCTGTGGATTCATCGATGCAGCCAAGGAGGAATCGCTCGGCGAAATTTTCAGGTTCGTGGAGCTCAAGAGGAAGGGAAAGGTTGGAAAAATTCTCGTTGGAGGCTGTCTCTCGCAGAGGTACATGGTTGAGCTTGAAATGGAAATCCCCGAGATCGATAAATGTTTCAAAATAACAGACGTGGGCAGAATAGACGAAATTTTAATGGACGTGATGGGGGTCGGACGGGGGGGGATGGGTATTGAAGAAAAAACCGACCTGGAGGATCTGTATATCGAGAGAATCAGAGGGAAAGGACGGGCCTGGAGATATTTGAAAATAACAGATGGCTGTTCAAACCACTGCTCTTATTGCACCATTCCCGATATAAGGGGACCCCTTGCAAGCAGGGAGACGAAGAGAATTGTCTCTGAATTTCGCGCAATGATACAGAAGGGGGTTTCCGAGGTCAACCTGGTTGGTCAGGATATCGGCTCTTTTGGAAAGGACGGCGCCCGGGGTTTTATCCTCGAAAACTTGCTCGAAGAGCTTTCCTGCCATGCATCGGGCGACATCTGGTTGAGGCTGCTCTACCTTCATCCGGCCCGTATCACGGAAAAACTCGTGAAGATCATCCGGGAGAGCCCGCTTGTACTCAACTATCTCGATATTCCCATTCAACATGGAAGCACCAGAATTCTGGAAAGGATGAACAGGGGCTATACGCGGGAATACCTCTACGAACTCTTTGCCATGCTCCGGACAAACCTGGATGACCTCGTCCTTCGAACGACGGTCATGGTGGGTTTCCCGGGAGAGGGTCTGAATGATTTTGAATTGCTGCTTCGACTCATCGAGGACGTGGGATTTGAACGGCTCGGTGGGTTCACCTATTCAAGGGAGGAAGGGACACCTGCCTGGGGAATGGTTCCGAAGGTGAAAAAAAATGTTGCAATCTCCCGACTGGAAGAGCTCATCACGGTTCAGTCCCGCATATCCTTTGAGAAGAATAAAAGGTACCTGGGGAAAAAAGCAAAGGTTCTCGTGGATGCCGTTAGCAGACGTGAGGCCACGCTGACAGGAAGATATTACGGCCAGGCACCCGAGGTGGATGGTTTCGTGACGGCAGAATACACGCGGCCCGTCAAGGAGGGGGAATTTGTTACGGTGAAGATTGACAGTTGTGACCATTATGACCTCTCCGGGACAGTTATCAATGAAAAAGAGATTGACTTTTAAGGTGAAAAGGGTATATTTTTTGAACCTTGTGATGTCAACGCAGGAGGATGTCGATGAAATCGATGAAAGAGGTCCTCGTTAAAATGCGCGACGAGCTTATCCGTGATATCACGTGGAGGCTCAAAGAGACGAGCAAGAACATAAACGAGGATATCGGAGATGACGTTGACTCCTGTTTCCAGGAAAGAGCGAGGGAGTTCGACCTTCTCCTCTCCAAGAGGGAGAAAGAGAAACTCCGTTTGATAGAGGAGGCCCTCGAAAAAATTGACGAGGGAAGTTACGGAGTTTGTGAGGAGTGCGGCGCCAAGATACCGAAGGGGCGTCTTAAGGTTATGCCATTTGCCCTCTATTGTGTCGACTGCAAGGAAATGATCGAAAAAGAGGAAAAAACCTGGACAGAGGAACCCGAAGAGACATTGAGGAAGATTTCCATAGTCGATTTCGAAGAGGAAGAATAGGAAGGCCCACTGCTCCCGCCTGCTGTGGGGCGATCCCCGCGGCTATCAACCGATCCATGGACGATAACTACTTTTTTCTCGAACCTTTCGTAAATTTCTGATAACGGTTCACCGCATTAATGTGCTCCCGCAGTGTTCGCGAGAAGTGGTGGGACCCATCGTTTTTTGAGACGAAGTAGAGGTATGTTGTCTCAGACGGATTCAGGGTCGCTTTTATGGAAGCCAGGCCTGGATTTGAAATCGGTCCCGGGGGCAAACCCCTCCTCACGTACGTGTTGAAATCGTGATCGGTCGAGAGGTCTTTTTTCGTCAACTTCCCGTCCCATTTTTTCAGGCCGTAAATGACCGTCGGATCCATCTGAAGGCGCATGTTTTTTTTCAGCCGCCGATATATTATGGAGGCGATGATCGGTTTTTCCCTGTCAAGGGAGGTCTCCTTCTCAACTATCGATGCTATGGTGATCAGATCGTCGACTGTAATTCCCAGCTTTTTCCTTTTCTCGTCCATATCCTCGGGGTAGGCCTTGCGAAAACGGTTGATCATCATGTCTATTATGGCTTTTTCATCCATACCGCGCGTGAAGACGTAGGTATCGGGGAAGAGATATCCCTCGAGAGACCGGGAGTCGATCCCGTATTGCCTTGCTACTTCCTTTGAGCCGGCAAGGGCAAGAAACCTCTCCTTTTGTGCTATTTTATACGAGTCGAGAAGGGAGCTTATGTTGTAGATGCTGCTCCCTTCAGGGACCGTGATGTAGTATTTTGCTACGAGCCCGAGGACGAGCTTTTTCAGCACGAAGAGGGGTTTCTGGGGGGTAGGGATTATATATTCACCTGCCTTTATCTTTTTTGTGCTGAAAGTTACATGGGCAAGGAGGTTGAAAAAGGTTTTGGAGCTGATTATTCCCTCCCTGTAGAGATCATCGACTACCGACCTGAAAGGCGTGCCCTTCTCGATATAAATTTTCTTGGCTGAAAAATTTTCAGCGGCAGGAGTCGAATAGAGGTAGGCGACGAACAGGATAGAGGTAATGATCACATAGGCGCAAATCGCGACGAGGAACAGTTCGGCAACTCTTCTCAAGGTTGGTTTTTCCAACCCCGCTTTTTCATCCATCTCTCGATTCTGCATCAAGGAAACTCTGGAGAATTATGGTTGCCGCGAGCTGGTCGATTACCTTTTTTCTCTTCTTTCGCCTCACATTGTCCCTGATCATCTCTTTTTCTGCGAAAACGGTCGATAGGCGTTCATCCCAGGTCTCGATTTCCACCCCCTCGAGGGCAACTTTCAACTTTTCGATAAATTGGAAAACATCCATAGCGCTCTGTCCGGCTTCCCCTGAAAGTTCCAGGGGCAAGCCCATGATCACTTTTTTGATGCCATAAGTTGCTACGAGATCATGAATTTTCTCTATATCCAGCTCTTCGGTCTCTCTTTCCATAACGGAGTGAGGCTGAGCAATGGTAGCTGTGGGGTCGGAAATTGCAATTCCAATCTTTTTCTTCCCATAGTCCAAACAAAGCCGCCTTCCTGCCGTTTTTTTACCCATAATAAATCACTCTATGGTAGCACAGGGGGAAAAGTCGACGAAGGGAGATATTTGCCGCCGTTCGAGCAAAACATCGGGCTCAACAGGGAGCATTCTTTCCCCCGCAATGAATTCTCAATTCTTGACATAAGATGCGTAAATTGTATCAAATATCCTCAATGGCCGGAAAAATTTGTCCTTGGCAGTCGATTGAGGGAGTACGCGTCGGAAGCGCCGTTTCTGAGAGCGGGCTCACAGGGACCTCAGTTCTTCTTTTTCCCCACGGTGCGGTGGGTTCAGCTGAAGCGCGGGGTTTTGCAACGGGTACCCGGCAGATGGATTCTCTCTCCCTGACACACACGGTGGAAAAAATTTTTGGACTTGTCGTTTCCGGGGGTTCCGTTTTCGGCCTCGCTGCGGCATCGGCTGTTGTGCGCGAGCTCAATGAGCGAAATATCGGGTTGTTCACGGGAACAACGAGTATCCCTGTTGTTCCGACCGCGGTTATCTACGACCTGTCATTCAAAGAAAATGTGGGTATGGACTACCATGACCTGGGGAGAAAAGCTGTTGCCGATGCACTTTCTGATGAAGGAAGAAATAACCTGGAGGGAGCCGGTGCCGGGGCTTCGGTAGGCAAGATTCTCGGGATCGAGAGTGCGACCAAGACCACAAAAGGCATTGGACTTCGCCTGGCGGACGAGGGCTATGCTATCGGTTCGATGATGGTACTCAATGCCTTTGGTGATGTATACGACAAAAGCGGTGAAATAATTGCCGGGGTTCGGTTGTCCGGGAAAAGCGGGTACGGGAATACGAGGAAGATGTTCCTGGAGGGCTACACGAGGAAGCCCTTTGGAGGGATGGATAGCACAACCATAACGGTGGTGGTGACAGACGCTTTGCTCGAGAAAAAGGAGCATTACATCGTGGCGTCGCAACTCAATAACTTCCTCTCATCGCATATACGCCCGTATGGGTCGATCTTTGACGGGGATATCGTTTTTTCCCTGTCTACGGGGAAGAAGAAAAGGGTTGAAAATCTTATGAAATTCATTGCAATGACGGAAGAAGTTACGTATGAATCGCTCACTTCTGCCGTCTTTTCGGCAAAATCCAGAGGAGGGTTGCCCTGCGCCAGGGAAATAACCGGAAGAGGAGGAAACATTGGAGGAAATTGAAAGAATTTTACATGCGCTTGTCAATGATAAGGTGGCTCCGGTGAAAGAAGAGGCTTCGATTGCTCTCGGCAGGCTTGCCGCCAGAAAAAACTTCCCTGAGTTCATGGGTGTCTTGAGCTCTGGAAAGCCGGAGGAGAGGCTCAGGGTGGTTTACGCAGCGGAGGAGATGGGCGGGGAGGAGGGGTTGAAGCTTCTCATGAAGGCCGTGGGGGACGCAGCCGACGATGTGCGGGGAGCGGCGATCAGGATCCTCGAAAACTATCCGAGGGGTGCAGTACTGAAGGCCCTGGTGGACCGTTTACCCCTGGAAAAAGGTTACGTGCTCGGTAATGTGATAAGCGTCCTTGGAAACTCGGGAAGAAGGGAGCTCGGCCCCGTGCTGATGAATTTCATAAACCACCCCGATACCGAGATACAGGCGAGAACGATTGAAGCCCTCGGCCGGATAGGTTCTTCCGATGCGTTGGGTGAAATCATGAGCAAGGCGGAATCGGAAAGCCCATCGGTGCGAAAAGCAGTAGCCTTCGCCCTCGGCGCGATCCCGTTAAGCCACGGATCTTGATGGGTTGGCATTTTCGAGGAGAGGGTTGACTGTCGTGACTATGTTCCTCTTATATTTCCCGGTGGTGGGGTCTTTCTCTGAAAGGTCAAGGTGAACGGGAAATTCGAGCTGCTTCCCCTCTGAGTCCGTCAGTACGATGACCTTTGGCCTTGTCGAATCCTCTACGTTCTGAGCAGATACGACTGCTGCCTCGTTTGTGTCAAGGCGCACCATTGTTCCGATGGGATAGATTCCCAGTATTTTTATCAGGACTTTTACCATGGCCGGGTCCAGGGATTTTCCGGCCATTTTCGTCATTACCTCGAGCGATTCTTTCGGGGGTCTCGGTTTCTGATAGGTCCTCAGCGTTGAGAGGGCGTCGTAGCAGTCTGCGATGCTAACTATCTGGCTGTAAGGTTCCATCGTGTATCTGGGTTCGGTGTGGGGATACCCGGAAAGATCGTATCCCATGTGGTGTTCCCTTACTATTTTTCCCGATACGGGATTGATGAACTCCATTTCTGAAAGGATCCTGTATCCTTCATCGGGGTGTTTCTTTATTTCTTCAAATTCCTCTATCGTCAGCGTCGAAGGTTTCCTGATCAGGTCGAGAGCGAGCTGGGTTTTTCCCACATCGTGGAGAAGGCCGGCAACTCCTATGTCCACCTTTTCCGTATCGGATAAAGAGAGGGACTCGGCTATTGCAAGAGAGATGACGGACACGTTCACAGAGTGGGTGTATGTGTATTCATCGTAGTTCTTTATCATGGTGAGGGCCAGCATGGCGTCCTTATTCCTCGTGAGCATGCTCGATATGTCCTGGACCACCTTTCTCGATTCCTTTCCCGAAGGTATCTTGCCGAGGCGAATATCATTCAGCACCGCCGTTACCGCGGAGAGGGCATTCTGGTAGATCTCCTTTGCCATCGACAGATCATCTTCTTCCTCTTCTTTTTCGATGGTGACAATGACGATCTTCGTTATCCCCCTCTCCCTGAAAAGAGTTTTTACCTTCCTGTCGGTCAATTTGATGCCCCGGTTTTCGTGGAGAAGGGAAATCGCACCTTCCACCTCGTCCCTTTTGAGCCCCCTGTGAAAAATCATTGCCTCTATTCCGCAGTCCCTGAGGGATTCGATAAAGAGCTCAAGAGACGATGTGAGCTTGTAGATGGGAGTTCCCTCGAAAACGAGAGTGTCATCGACGATAGCAAGCACAAGCTCCCCGAGCTCTTCGAGCAGGGAACTGATGAGGTCGAATGCCTGGGTTATCGACTTCTTAACGAGGGGATGGTCTTTCGGATACAGCCCCAGGCTTTTGAGGCTGCCCCCGAGTACTTTCGTTATTTCCCTTATTTTTTCATCAAGTTCCAGCCTTTCCATCATCCAACCTCTGTAATGATTTGGATGCTTCCCGCTTACATATGATATCGGAACTTCGGGATAACTTTTCAAGCACTTCTCTTGCTTTTTCTGATTTTACCCTCCCTATGCCCTGCACGGCGGCGCTTTTTAGCTCCTTCATCCTCTTGGGCTTGAAGAGAGGATTGTAGGTTGCGATTTTCTCCAGGGCCGAAACAGCCCTGTTTGTGCCGATATTTTTCAAAGACTCGATGATTTCCAACGAAACTCGATACTCCGGATAAATGAACTTTTTTTTATGGAATCTCTCCTCGAGGATTTGGACGGCCTTATCGTCTTTTTTTCTTCCCAGGGACGAGACGGCTATTGTCGTGATGTTTTCGTCACTGTCGAAACAGCATCCCCCCAGGGCAGTGGTCGCGTCTGGGCTCGGGTTTTTCGAAAGGGCCTTTATCGCTTCTTTTTTTACCCGTATATCTTTGTTCTGAAGGGTACTTGCTATGTAAGAGGCCACCTCTTCGTTTTCTATTCCGCCAAGTATGGTAACCATGTTTCGCACAACGTACCATCGCTCATCATTGAGATACTTGATGATATATGGAACTGCCGGATCCCCCATCTTTGTTATCAGCTCTACCATCGCCTTTCGCACGATAATGTTTTTTTCTTCCGTGAGCGCAATGAGCAACTTGGCCACACCAACTTCTCCGAGTACCATCAGAACCGTTTGCGCTTCCATCCTTTCCTGCAACGATTTGCTGCCGAATTTCTTTACGTAGAGATCGATTATGTCATCGTTTGTGACCTCGAGAATACCGCCAGCGGCGAGATCGGCCATTACTCTGTCCTCTCCCGGGGGGTATTCTATGTGATGCGCATATATCTTTATTGCCTTTTCCGCGTAAAGGAGCAGCTGGTTTTTGATCAATTCATTAATTCTTCTCGAAATTCGCTGAACGAGGTCCCTGTAAAGATCGGACACCGTCGTTTGCCGGAGGGATTTGAGAAGCGTTTCTATGTCCTCCTCTTCGATGTCCACCTCGCTTTCCGCGGGGGACTTATCGATCACGACAAACTCCTCCTCCTGGGCCTTGTGCTCCTGCTCCTTTTTGAGTTCCTCCATGAGTTTGTCGTACTCCACCTTGTTTATCCATATCCTGGCAATTCTTTTACCGATGAGTATCCTCTGCAGCCCTCCCTTTTTCAGGATCTCATCGGGGTCTACGTTTACCGCTTCCAAAAAATTCATCATTTCCAGTGGTGTTGTTCCGGGAAGGATGATGAGTTTTTTCGTTCTGTTGACGAAAAGGGCATTGCGAAAGTCCGACACGGCCTCGTGTCTTTCGGAAAGCTTCTGCTCGTCTATCAGGAGGTCCGTCTTGCTCACGGAAATTTCGAGCCCCTTTTCCGGTGGGGGGATTGCATCGAATGATTCACAGATTTTTTGTAAAATTGCATTGAGCGAGGGATGGTTTTCCGGGTAGAAAGCGACTGCCTTTAAACCCTTCGACATTTCCGTGACTGCTTTAACTATCTTTTCAAGCCGAGGATCGCCGAGATTGTTTTTCAAAATTGCCTCGATTGAAACCGGGTTTGAGCATATCAGAAATATTCTATTTTTATAATTCTTTGAAAGTCAATAATTTATAATTGACTTCGCCCTGTTTTGCAGGGGATATTACCGCTATAATAGGGTACTTTCGGGTTCTTTCCGTATCCCCGGGGAGCTTTTTTATGGACAAGGAAAAAGGTCTGTTTCTCACATGCTCCGAATTGGTCGCCCGGGGGTTCTATACAGGAAATATTCCCCTCATCCCGGGTACTTTCGGTTCCTGTGTCGGTTTTGCCATATGGTATTTCGTGACCGATTTCCTCCTTTACTGGGGACTTTTTGCCATTATTCTTTTTTTCTCCATCCCGGGGATAAAATCGGTGGTTGTAGAAACGGGGTTCAAAGACCCCTCATACGTTGTCGTCGATGAGATCCTTGGCTTCATGGTTGCAGGAGGCATTTTCGAGAGGGATCTTTTGACAGGGGTGAGCCTGTTTATCCTCTTTAGGTTATTTGATATTCTTAAACCATGGCCCGCTTCCTGGGCAAACAGAGAGGAGGGGGTGCAGTTTATCATTCTCGATGACCTGATCGCAGGCATGTATGCCGCAATTATCCACTATTTTCTTATCGTGAAGATTCTCATTCCTTTCTGGAGGTAGATGTTGGGAACGCTGAAGGTGAAATTCTTTATCGCAACGGCAGATCTTTTAGAGAAAATCAGGGGATACTACCGGGCAAGGAATATGTATGTAGCTGATGTAAGAGGAAATTATTTCGAGTATCTGTTCGAAATCAAGGATATTTCCGAAAAAGATTCTGAATTTATGATACCCCCGTTTGCCGCCTCTCATTTTGCGGGTACGGGGGAAAGCATCATGGAGGAATACCTCAAGGAAATTGCCGTCGGAAGGGGTGTGACGGTGTCGGTTGCCGAATCGTGCTCGGGAGGTCAGGTTGCGGACAGAATTACGAATGTCCCCGGCAGTTCAAACTATTTTATCGGGTCCGTCGTTGCCTACAGTAACCAAATGAAGGTTTCTCAGTTGGGCGTATCGGAGGGGGCTATCAGGGATTTCGGCGCGGTCAGCGCCGTCGTTGCAGAGGAGATGGCAGGCGGGATAGCGGGAATTACCGGTTCGGATTATGCACTTTCGATTACGGGGGTTGCCGGGCCCGAGGGCGGGACGGAGGAAAAACCGGTCGGGACGGTCTGGTTCGGTATCGTGACTCCTTTTGGCCGGGAGAGGAAGCGCATACAGTTTGCCGGCACGAGACAGGAGATAAAACGCAAGGTGTCCTCTTTTGCGATTTTCAATCTGATGAAGGCAATAAGAAGCGGAGGCAATCTGTGAGGTTGTTCACCGGAATACCGATACCCGGTGATATCCGGGAAGATATAGCTGCCTTTATTGCCGACGCGCCTGTTAACATGAAAGGGGTTAAGTGGGTGGGAAAAAATAATTTTCACATAACCCTGAAATTTTTCGGAGAGGTGGAGGGAGATATCGTTTCTTCAATAATCGAGGGGCTTTTGGAATCGGCTGCCGGGAAAGAGCCGTTTCTCATTTCCCTCTCCTCGGTCGGGGCTTTTCCCTCGTTGAAATATCCCCGGGTTTACTGGATAGGGGTGGAAAAAGGAAGCGAAATGGTAAAAAATTTGCATGATGATATCCAGAGGGAAATGCGGAAGTTAGGGTTTGCTGCAGAAGGCAGGAGGTTTCATCCCCACTGCACCATCGGGAGGGTGAGAAAATTTGCCAGGGATATACAGTTTGCCCCGGAAAAAAGCTCTTTTGGCGAATTCGTGGCAAAGAATTTCTGCCTCTACAAAAGTACCATTTTAAAGAGTGGGCCGATATACGATATAATCGAGACGATAGAATTATGAGAGGATAGTTATTAACTTCTCTTAATTTACCGATAAAAATAATATGGCGGAGGTAGCCATGGATCCTAATAGAAAAAAAGCACTCGATATTGCCCTCTCTTCCATAGAGAGACAGTACGGTAAGGGCTCCATCATGCGCCTGGGGGAGCAGGGAAGTGTTCAGGAGGTCCCGGCAATACCCACCGGTTCCATTTCTCTCGATATAGCCCTGGGAATCGGCGGGATCCCCCGTGGGAGGATTACCGAGATTTTCGGTCCCGAGATGTCCGGTAAGACCACGCTTGCCCTCCACATACTCGCTGAATCGCAGAAAATGTCGGGTGTTGCGGCATTCATCGATGCGGAACATGCCCTGGATGTTCACTATGCAGGCAAGCTCGGGGTGAATACCGATGACCTGATTATTTCCCAGCCGGATTCAGGCGAACAGGCTCTCGACATCGTGGAGACACTCGTCCGCAGCGGGGCGGTCGACCTGGTCGTCATAGACTCGGTTGCCGCGCTCGTTCCCAGAGCTGAACTCGAAGGCGAGATGGGTGACGCACACATGGGTCTCCAGGCCAGGCTCATGTCCCAGGCGTTGAGGAAGCTAACGGCTACCATCAGCAAGTCGCACACGGCGGTCATATTTATCAATCAGACGAGGATGAAAATAGGCGTGATGTTCGGAAATCCCGAGACCACCACGGGCGGGATGGCCCTCAAGTTTTACTCGTCTCTGAGGATCGATATCAGGCGAATAGCGCAAATCAAGGTTGGAAACGAGGTGATCGGGAACAGGACGAGGGCGAAGATCGTGAAAAACAAGCTTGCACCCCCATTCAGAGACGTAGAGTTCGATATCCTCTACGGAGAGGGAATATCCAGGGAAGGCGATCTGATAGATCTTGCAACCAACCTCGAAATAGTGGAGAAGAGCGGGTCCTGGTATTCTTTCCAGAGTGAAAAAATAGGGCAGGGAAAGGAAAACGCGAGGGGGTTTTTGAAACAGCATCCGGACCTGAAGGAGAGCATAGAGAGAGAGGTGCGGGAAAAAACGGGCCTGAGTGTTGCCGAGGTAAGACAAAATAATGAAGAAAAGGGAGTGTGAACATGTCCCTGAACCTAAATGAAATATTGAAAGTTGCCGTAAAAAACAAGGCTTCAGATGTCCACCTGAAGGTGGGCCTGCCTCCTGTCCTTCGTGTCAATGGTAGGCTCGTCCCCCTGAAAATGGATTACCGGCTGAAGCAGGAAGATCTCATGGGTATCACGAACATGGTGCTGAGCGATGCTCAGAAGGAAAGATTCAGGGAGATGAGAGAACTCGACGTGGCGTACAGCGTTTCTGGACTCGGCCGTTTTCGGGCGAACATATTCATGCAGAGAGGTACTCTCGGCGTTGCGCTGCGAGTTGTTCCCGGGGGGGTCCTTTCCTTCGAGGAGTTGAATCTTCCGGAAATCCTCGAAAAGGTCGCTTCAGAATCAAGGGGGCTCATTCTCTGCACGGGAACCACGGGGAGCGGAAAATCGACCACTCTCGCATCGATTATCGAGTACATAAACAATCACCGGACCTGCCACATAATTACGATAGAAGACCCCATCGAGTTTCTCCTGAAGGACAAAAAGAGCATAATCACCCAGAGAGAAGTAGAGGTTGACACCCCCAACTTCGCCGCAGCCCTGAAGAGCGCTCTCAGGCAGGACCCGGATGTGATACTCGTCGGTGAAATGAGAGATTACGAAACGATCGAGACTGCGCTGGTTGCGGCTGAGACGGGCCATCTCGTCCTCAGCACGCTGCACACGCTGGATGCGGCGGAGACTATCAACCGTATCATAACGGTCTTCCCGCCCTACCAGCAGAAGCAGATCAGGCTGCAGCTTTCTTCGATACTCAAATCAATCATATCCCAGCGCCTGGTGATGCGCACTGACGGTGAAGGGAGGGTACCTGCTGTGGAAATCCTCCTCAATACGGCTCGCATAAGGGAGTATATCGAAGACAAGGAAAAGACGAAAAAGATACGGGATGCCATTGCCGAAGGGTTTACCACGTATGGAATGCAGACCTTCGACCAGTCCCTCATGAACCTCTACAGAAAAGATTTGGTAACCCTTGATGAGGCTATGCGCCAGGCTACCAATCCTGAAGATTTTGCCCTTCGGGTAAAAGGTGTGACGAGCAGTTCCGACCTCACCTGGGACGAGTTTGATAGGGTTGATGGTGATGACGACAGTTCTTGACGATGGACCCAAGAGACTGCTTGAAAGAATCGCTCAGGATCGTCTCCATCAGACAGTATTCCGTTTCAGAGGTGCGGCGGAAGCTCCTGCAAAAAGGGTTTGACGGGGTCCTCGTCGAGGAAGCGATTCGCAGGCTCAAGGAATTCGGATACCTTAATGACAGGGAGCTTGCCAGAACCCTCATCGGCTTTAAATTCAAATCTTCGGGATACGGCAGGAGGAAGATCCGGGAATATCTCGCGAGGAGGAAAATCCCGGAGGATATAATTAACGGGGAGTTGTCAAAGGCTCTAACCAGGGACAGGTCGGTAGAAAGAGGCGTGGAGCTGTTGACGAGGAAGCAGGAACGGGGAAAGAGGGATATTCTTGACAACAGAAGGAGGGTGTTTGGATTTCTCGCGGCCAGAGGGTTTGACCCTGGCGAATGTGCGGATATAATTTCTGAATACGAGAGAAAGACGAGGGCTGAAAATGACGGGGAAGGAAGTTAGAGAAAGGTTTTTGAAGTATTTTGAGAAACATGGGCACAGGATACTTCCCAGTTCTTCTCTCGTTCCCGGGAAGGACCCATCCCTGCTCTTCACCAACGCCGGCATGGTGCAGTTCAAGGGTGCGTTTCTCGGTCTTGAGAATGTGGGGACGAAGAGGGCTGTTACCTCTCAGAAATGCCTGAGGGTTTCCGGGAAGCATAACGACCTGGAAAATGTGGGCTACACGGCGAGGCATCACACATTTTTCGAAATGCTCGGAAACTTTTCCTTTGGCGATTATTTCAAGAAAGAGGCCATTTTTTACGGCTGGGACTTTCTCGTGAGGGACCTCGGCCTGGAACCCGATCGTCTTTACGTTTCTGTTTTCAGGGATGATGATGAGGCCTACGATATGTGGAACAGGGATATGGGCTTACCGGAAGAGAGAATTTTCAGGTTCGGTGAAGAGGACAACTTCTGGGCCATGGGAGAGACGGGTCCCTGCGGACCCTGTTCCGAAATTATTTATGATCAGGGAGAAGATGTGGGATGTGGGAGACCCTCCTGCACCGTTGGTTGTGACTGTGACAGGTATCTCGAGATATGGAACCTTGTCTTCATGCAGTTTAACAGGGACGAGGGGGGCAACCTGCAGCCGCTGCCGAAGCCGAGCATCGACACCGGGATGGGACTCGAGCGGGTAACAGTGGCCATGCAGGGGGTGAAGAGCAATTATGACACAGATTTCTTCACCGGCCTCATTGGGAAAATAGCCGGGATGGCGGGGATCGAATACGGATCAGACAAAGCTTTAGATGCTGCAATGAGAGTCATTGCCGATCACGGAAGGGCAACGGCATTTCTGATAGCCGATGGGGTCTTGCCTGCAAACGAGGGGAGGGGATACGTCCTGCGGAGGATTATGCGCAGGGCTCTGCGCCACGGTAAAAAGCTGGGTTTTGTAAAGCCTTTTTTACATGGTGTCGCCGAGCAGGTGATCGAGGAGATGAAGGAGCAGTACCCTGAGCTTTCGGCAAACAGAGAGTTCATCGGGAAAGTGGTTGTCAATGAGGAGGCGCGGTTTCTTGCGACCCTCGATGGAGGACTGAAGATATTCGAGGAAGAGGCGAGAAAAAGCGTGATGCGGGGCGAGAAGGTCTTCAAGGGCAGTGTTGCCTTCAAGCTTTACGATACCTACGGCTTCCCCCTTGACCTGACCCAGGATATCTGCCGGGAAAGGGGTCTCACGGTCGATACGGAAGAGTTCGACACTGAGATGGAGAAGCAGAGAGAAAGGGCAAGGCAGGCGTGGAAGGGTGGGGAGTACGCATCGGATATTTCGGCGTATGTGGAAATTCTGGAAAAGGGATTTGTTACGGAATTTACCGGGTATAATTTTACCTCCGATACCGGTGAGATCGCAGGAATCGTGCGCGGGCAGGAGTCGGTGGAGCAGGCGGGTGAGGGGGATGAGGTCGAAATAGTCACCAACAGGACTCCGTTCTACGCCGAGGCCGGCGGGCAGATAGGTGACAGGGGCAGAATATCGGCAGCGGAGGGGGAGGTTGAAATCGAGGAAACGTTCTACGCTGCCGAGAATATCATTGGACACAGGGGAACGGTGACCTCCGGTATCGTATCTGTCGGGGACAGGGCCACCCTGACGGTGGATGAAGACCGCCGGCGCAGGATCCGGGCAAACCACACGGCGACACATATTCTCCAGGCGGCTTTGAGAAACGTTCTCGGCGACCATGTGAGACAGGCGGGGTCCTATGTCGGTCCCGATAAACTGAGGTTTGACTACACCCATTTCGATCAGGTCTCGCCGGTCCAGAGAAACCACGTCGAGGAGTACGTGAACAGGGTCATTTTTCAGGGCAGAGATGTATCCTGGGAGCTGTTGCCGTACGACGTAGCGCTGACGAAGGGCGCGGTGGCTATCTTCGGGGAGAAGTACGGCGATATCGTCAGGATGGTAAAGGTGGACGCGGTGAGCGCCGAGCTCTGCGGTGGGACTCATGCGGCGAACACGGGAGAACTGGGTGTGTTCGTGCTCATTGAAGAGAGGGCCCTGGCCTCGGGTGTTCGAAGAATGGAGGCTTTGACGGGTGTTGAGGCCGTCACCTATCTCAACGGTATCCGCAGGATCCTCGATAACACCGCTCACCTTCTGGCCGTTGCGCCGGGGGAAGTCGACGGAAGGGTGGAAAAGCTTCTCTCCGATATGAAAAGGCTCGAGAAGGAGAAAGAGGATATCAGGAAAAAGGCCATCAAAGGAGGTCTCGCCGGCGGTGAGTTAACGGTGGAGGAGCTTGCAGGGGTACAGTTCGCGTATCGGTTTTTTGAGGAAGTGGATGTAAAAATATTAAGGGAAGTCATGGACGAGCTGAAGGGGAAGGTAAAAAGAGGGGTGATCGTCCTTGGAACGCAAATGGAAGGGAAAAGTACCGTTCTCGTGGGAGTGGCGAAGGAGGTTTCTCCACGGGTCGACGCGAGAAAAATTGTTGACGAGATTTCCCGCTCCGTTGGAGGAAAGGGAGGCGGGAGGGCCGACCTTGCGCAGACCGGCTCCTCCGACAACCGTTTGTTACAGATCGCCGTTGAAAAGGCCCGGGAATACCTGGAACGGATCTGATGCCGGGGCTGGAACTAATCCCTTCCCTTCGGTATCGACTTGAGGTAGAGGTGGGCGAGCCTGTTTGTAGGCTCGATGGTCAGTGATTTTTCCCAGAACGCTCTCGCTTCTGCAACGTCCCCCTCGACGTAATTGATTATGCCGATGCCAAGCAGCGCAGGAACAAAGGCGGGCTTCTCTTTGAGTATTTCTTCGAGCACCTCTTTGGCTTCGGCAAAGTCTCCCTTTTCCCTGAGGGCACCTGCATACTCCAGCTTTACATCGATGTACTCGGGAGCGATCTCGAGGGCTTTTTTGAAATAGAACACGGCATCTTCGTATCGGTTTATGGACATGGAAACCCTGCCGAGTTCCCGGTGAAGGTTCGCCATGCGCGGTTTTACGATCGTATCGGATATTACCGTCTTTTTTCCCGATACGGCGTCGATCGCTTTGTTGAAGGCCTCTTTTGCTTCCCGGTATTTTCCCGTGTCGTTTAGCGTTATCGAGAGGCCAAGAAGGGCCTCGACATATTCCGCGTTTAGCTTGAGCGCCTCCCTGAAATAGTGTATCGCCCTGTTTATTTCACCCAGGGAGTGGCAGGTGAGTCCGAGGGTGTAGTACACGTCGGGGTATTTTGCTCCCTTGTCGATAGCGTTTATGAGAATCCTCTCTGCGGCTTCGTAATCTTTTTCCTCGAAGGTTTTTTTCCCCAGCGTGACAAGGGCGTGTTTATTCATCGTCCTGCTCCTTTGATTTCCTCTCTGATATTGTCTGTCTCATCGCTCTCCGGATAGTTCCTCTCCATGAATTCAAGGAGCTTCAGCGCTTCATCTCTCTTTTCCTCAGCCAGGTATGTCTCAGCGAGCAAACTCACTATTTCAGGGGCTGTGCCGGTATCGGCATATTTTTCAAAAGCCATTTTGAGTCTCTTTTCGGCGCTCAAAAACTTTTTCGTCTTGAAATAAAACCGCGCAACCAGCAATTCATGTTTCGCGAGGGTGTCCTTCAGAGCGCTTATCCTCTCCCGGGCCTCCTTTGCTGATGCGCTTTCGGGATACTTGGTGACAATCTGGGAGTATGTGCCGATTGCGCTTTCGGTAAAGCTCTGGTCTCTTCCCGGTTTTTCCTTGTCCCTTTCCGTGTTTTTTCCCTTCAAGAAAAGAGCCTCCGGGATCAGCTCGCTGTCGGGGTAAAGGCGCATGAAATCATCGAGGGCTACCTCTGCCTCGACGTTCTGTTCGTCCAGGTGATACGCCTTCCCGATATCGAAATATGCTTTCTCGAGCAGGGGGGAGGACGGGTGGTCGTTTATCATATTCTTTAGCACCTCTATTGCATCCCGGTAATCTTCCTCCTCAATGAGGCTTTCCGCAGCCCGAAGAGTCACGGTATCCTCTGTTTTCTCTCTCACTTTCCCTGTCTGGCACCCAGAGATGCAAGCTGCGAGAAAAAAGCCGCAAACTATGCCCACCGCTGTTTTGCACATTGGTTGGAAGCACTTGGTCCGGTTTTAATGGTTTGATTATAGGGTAAAAAGAAGTCTCGAAAAAGCAAAAGTTGGATGGGGGTCTCAGACAGCTGGCCAGACAATTTATTTGGAAGCGCCTTTCCCGGTCTTTCCGCAACTGACGGATGTATGCGCTGTTTTGGAGTTTTTCGTCTTGACAGAGGAAAAGGACATAATATAAGGTGAACTCAGTTTTTCAATCGCTTGATTAATTATGACGACACGAAAGAAAAGAAACAGATCTCCAGAAGAGGTCAGGCAGAAAATACTCGTTGCTGCAGAGGAACTCTTTGCCGAGAAAGGATTTGCGGCAACTTCAATCAGGGAAATAGCCGCCAGGGCAGACGTCAACAGTGCCATGATCTACTATTACTTCGACGACAAGCAGGGGCTCTACAGGAGCATCATAGATCTCTGCTCGAATGAAACCTACAGGATGCTCCTTCGGGCATTCAAGGGAAAAAGAGACCCTTCTGAGCAGTTGAGGGAGTTCTGCATTGAATATGCAAGGGCCCACTACCTCAACAGGGATATCGTAAAAATAATGCACAGGGAGATGTTTGCAGATGACGGGCATTTGAGCGACTTTGTCAGCCTCTACTTCAGAAAGAGCCTCGACACCGTTCGTGACATCCTCGAGCGGGGCATCGACACCGGGCGGTTCAGAGAAGTTGACATCGAATTGACGGCGGCAACGCTGTTCGGCCTCATACTCTTTATCTTCCTCACGGAACCGGTCGTCGCATCTTTGAGGAAGCAAGAAGCCCTCGATGAGGCCGCGGTAGTGGGTATAACGGGGGAGCTCATAGATATTTTCCTTGCCGGCATCGTAAAACAACACCATCAGGCAAAATAATCGATTGTTTAAAAAAGCGGGAAGCCATGCCGGTTCTTTCAGATATCAAGCGATGTTTGCTCTTTTTTTCGTATAAACGGCTTTGATCAATAAGATGCCTGTGTGATCTGTGACGGAGGCCTGGTTGCGGGCAGTCATCCAGAGAGTCCTGCGGGCGAAGATAACCGCTGGCGGCAGGGAAGTCGCTGCAATCTCCAGGGGGATCCTGGTATTTCTCGCCGTGCAGAGGGGCGATGGCGAGGCTGATGTCGAATACATCTCCCGCAAGATTTTCAGCCTTAGAATTTTCCCGTCGGAAGATGGAAAAAAGGAGAGCGAACTCTCCGTTTTCGATGTGGGCGGCGAGATCTGCCTCGTTCCCCAATTTACCCTTGCAGGGGATGCGAGAAAGGGGAACAGGCCCTCCTACTCAGACGCGGAGGAGCCGGAGATCGCCCGGAAACTCTTCTCGATGGTACTGGCGGCCCTTGAAAGAAAGGGGCACAGTGTCGTCTCGGGGGCATTCCGGGAACACATGCAGGTGGAAATAATAAATGACGGCCCGTACACGGTAATGCTGGATTCGAAAAAAAAATTTTAGCGAAGGAGATAGGCGATATGAAGATCACGGTTATCTCGGATCATATCCGGGGGGTTGCTGCAGATATCCTTGCAGTCGGCCTCTTTGAAGGAACGAAGAGGCTGCTTGGTGTCACGAAGATAGTCGATGAAATAATCGGGGGCGCTATCGCCCGGGCCGTCAAAAGGGGTGAACTGAAAGGCAAATTCGGCGAAACCATGGTCTTTTTGTCGGAGGGCAGACTTGCATCGGACCGCGTCGTTGTGGTCGGACTCGGTTCAAAGGAGAAATTCTCTCTGGACAGGGCCAGACACCTTTCGCTGTACCCGGTGAAGATCGCCAAGAGTCTCAAGAAAAAACACCTTGCCACGGTGCTGCCCGGTGACGGTGAGGGCGGCTTTGATGTGAGGGATCTATCCAGGTTCCTGACCCTCGGGTATCTCCTTTCCAACTATTCTTACGACAGGTTCAGGGAAGAGAAGGCACATCGTCTGGATCGGCTGACCATTGTCGATGAGAAGGGTGGATCCGCGAAAGAAATAAACAGGGGCGTTTTCGAGGCCAGAGGAACAGCCGCGGGAGTCAATTATGCCCGGGACCTCGTCAATACCCCCCCCGTTTACCTCCGGCCCGATGACCTTGCGAAGGAAGCGGCGAAGCTCTCAGTGGGGAAGGTCAGGGTAAGAGTTTACAATGAGAGGGAGATAAAGAAGATGGGGATGAGGGGTCTGTATGCGGTCGGGATGGGCTCGCCGTCTCCACCCCGCCTTATCGTGGCGAACTACCGGGGGGGCAGGGTAAAAGATAAGCCACTGGCAGTCATCGGGAAGGGGGTGACCTTCGATACCGGGGGGATTTCCCTGAAAAAATGGGAAGGTATGGACAAGATGAAATACGATATGGCGGGAGCCGCTGCGGCACTGGGGGTACTCAAGGCTATCTCTTCTCTGGGAGTGAAAAAGAATGTTCTCGTTGTGGTGCCCGTTGCGGAAAACATGCCGTCGGGAACCGCCTACAGGCCGGGCGATGTTATCAAGATGATGTCGGGAAAAACCGTCGAGGTTCTAACCACCGACGCAGAGGGAAGACTGATCCTTGCCGATGCAATTCACTTTGCCAGGACAAAGTTCGGTGCGAAAGCCATCATCGACATTGCTACCCTGACCGGGGCCTGTGTGGTTGCTCTCGGAGGTATCTCCATGGGTATGATGGGAAATGACCGGGGCCTGCTCGACAAATTTGCGGAGGCATCGAAACAAAGCGGGGAGAGGTCATGGGAACTTCCTCTTTTTGAGGAGTATGGCGAGCAAATCAAGAGTGAAGTTGCCGACATCAAGAACCTGGGAGGTCCCGAAGCGGGAGCGATAACCGCCGGTTACTTTCTCAGCCATTTCGTCGGTGACGCTCCCTGGGTGCACCTGGACATAGCGGGGGTGGCCTGGAGGGACAAAGAAAATATGGGGTATATGCCCGGTGCAACCGGTGCCGGTGTGAGGCTGGTGACAGAGCTTGTCAAGTCATATGATTAGAGGGCCGGATTGAAGTGCGGAAGTTTTTAAGAGAGTGCCATTCGCCGAAAAATGGCATCGAGACGAGAGCTATGTTTCGGGCTCGATGAGCCGGCCCAGATGGGTGTGGAGCTTCATCGCCGCCCGGGAGAATCTTGTCCGGGATATGTCATCCCCCCGGTTTTTACCGATAAAGTTGATGTGCTTTCCGATGTCGCCGGCGGTGTCTATGTCGAAGAGCTTTTCCGTCAGGGCGTAGGATAGTTTTTCCGCTTTCAGGTTTGAAACTGTTTTCCTGAGCACCCTGTCCGTTGACCAGGGAATCCCGAGAAACGGGAGGGGGGTAAATTTATTCAAGCCGATGAGGTAGTAGCCGCCGTCTTCACAGGGGCCAAGGACCACATCCGCCCTCGAGAGCATGGATACGGAATTGATAATTGTCGAAGCCTTCAGGAGAGGGATGTCTGTCCCCACGATTACCGTGGGAAGTCCGGTTTGCGCCATGACGAGTTTTACCGCCCGCAGCATTTTTTCTCCGAGGTCACGGCCGGACTGAGGAAAGATTGTTATCCCCGAGCCGTGGAATCTATCAAAGTACCGGGAGTTTTCCGGTTCGATAAAGAGGTATTTTTTTGCCCCCTTGAGGGAGATTAAAACATCCATGGTGTCCGATAGCATCGCCTCGTAGAGATTTGCGCCGACGTGAGGGGTGAAGGGAGGTGTAAGGCGGGTTTTTACCCTGCCGGGAACAGGTTCCTTGGCCATGGCCAGAACAGAGAAATGATGCAATGTAAAGCCCTCTCTCGCAAAGATTTTTTGATTATCGACTATGGAAATTATAGATTAAGTTGCCAGAATAGAAAGGGATAATGTGATATGGTTGGTGGTAATGAGCTTCCCTGGCCGGCTGTCTTCTCTTGGGGATCAGGTTTGGAGGGTTTTGGGATAGAATAAAAGCAGTTTATTTTCAGGAAGAGGTGCGATATCATCGTTTACCTTGACTATCAATGGGGTCTGACAGCATGGATAAAAAAATTCTGAGACTCGGTTTGCCGAAGGGATCCCTGCAGGAATCCACCCTGAAGATCTTCAAGAAGGCCGGGTTCAATATCTCCGTCGGTCCCAGGTCTTACATACCCGCGATAGACGACCCTGAAATAACAGGCCTTCTGATCAGGGCACAGGAAATGGCGCGCTATGTTCAGGACGGGATCCTGGATGTGGGTCTTACCGGCAGGGATTGGGTCCTGGAACAGCGATCCAGGGTCAAAGAAGTGTGCGAACTCAATTACGCAAAGGGAGGTCTGCGGCCCGTCCGCTGGGTTATTGCAGTTCCGGAAGGATCAAAGATTCGGAGGGTCGAAGACCTTCAGGGGAAGAGAATTGCCACCGAACTTGTCAACGTTACAAAGAGATATCTCCGGGAGAGGGGTGTCAGCGCCCTCGTGGAGTTTTCCTGGGGGGCAACGGAGGTGAAGGCGCCGGTGCTTGCAGATGCCATTGTGGAGGTAACCGAAACGGGTTCTACGCTGAAGGCGAACAAATTGAAAATAATCGAGACCATCCTCGAGTCCAAGACGCTGCTCATCGCAAACAGGCAGTCCATGAAAGATCCCTGGAAAAGGACCAAGATCGGCAAGGTAGCCCTTCTTTTAAACGGTGCCCTGAATGCAGAGGAGAATGTGGGGCTGAAGATGAACGTGCAGAAAAAGAACCTCCCTACCATACTGGAGGTGCTCCCATCTCTTCAGAGCCCCACCGTATCGGCTCAGACAGATGATCGATGGGTCAGCCTCGAGGTCATCGTAAACGAGAGGACGGTAAGGGACCTGATTCCCGAACTCGTGGAGAAGGGCGCCACCGGCATCGTTGAATATCCGTTGAACAAGGTCATTCCTTGAAAGACCACGAGGAAAAGATCGCCCATCTTCTGGATTCTGTCTTCGCAAAGTATGGAAACTCATACCTCGACACAGACCCCGTCGGCCTGGTTCACAGGTTTTCCTCGGAGGAGGATATCGAGGTGGTGGGTTTTTTCGCAGCCCTTCTCGCTTTCGGGAACGTTCTCCAGATCAAAAGGTCTATAGAAGCCCTTCTCGAGATACTGGGCCCTCACCCCGCAGGTTTCGTAAAAAATTTCACCTTCAGGAAGAAATCAGCGCTCGACGGTTTCCGGCACCGCTTCGTGGGGGGAGAACAGGTTGCAACCCTTATCCTTTCATTGAGAAAGGTCATAGCGCAGCGAGGGTCGATCAAAAATGCGTTTGTTGATGACTATGCCCCGGGAGACATGGTGGGCAGCTTGAGCCGTTTTATAAGAAACCTGAGAAGGGCGGCTGGCGGAAGGGGGGATTTGCTGAAATTTCTCCTTCCAGACCCGGAAAGGGGAAGTGCCTGCAAGAGGCTCTTCCTCTACCTTCGCTGGATGGTGAGGAGGGATGATGGTGTGGATTTCGGGATCTTTGATTCCGTGAGCCCGGGAGATCTGGTCATCCCCCTCGATACGCACGTTGCCCGGCTGTCCGGGCTTTTCGGTTTTACGCGGAAAAAAATCAGGAACTTATCGATGGCCCTCGAGATAACCGAATTTCTGCGGCGCTTCGACCCTCACGACCCTGTCAAATATGATTTTGCGTTGACCAGGATCGGTATCGTAGAGGGTTGTCGGGGGGTATTCTCCGTGAGCCGCTGCCGCGACTGCCAGGCATGGGAAGTGTGCAGAGCGTTACCCGCACAGTAGCGCCAGGTTGCCCCCCTCTGTTCGCTTTTTGGCTATCTTTTTGATCCCCGAGGCCCCCAGCATCTTCAAGACGTCCCTCTCCGCGTGGACTTTGCCCTTCAGGGTATTTACGAGCATGTTTACCGAGAACAGGGCAGCGTGGGGAGGATGGGTGCCGCTTTTGTCAGAGGTCATGTTGTGGAGCAAAAGCTGCCCTCCCTGTGTGAGCCAGCCTCGTAACCGGGTAAAGAGCGTTACGCACTCTTCTTCGCTCAGGCTGTGGATGATGTTCGACAGAATGACCAGGTCGTACTTCCTGCCGGGGTCGGTTGAAAAGAAGTTTCCTTCGATGAAGCGTATTTTTCTCAGCTCCTCCCTGTTTTCTGCCCGGATGATTCGTTTTGCCTCCCGAACCATTTCGGGAAGGTCGAGCACGTCCACCCTTTCCGTGGGGGCTCTTTCCATGACGGAGAGAGCGTACCTTCCCGTGCATCCTCCCACGTCGAGGATCGAGTTGACGAAGGAGAAGTCAAAGAGAAGGGCGATCTCCCTTCCAACAGTGGTCCCTCCCTGGTGCATCGCGAGAGCAAAGTTAAAGAGAGAATGCCGGCCTGTCTTGTATTTCAAAACGGCGAAACCCTTCTGCGGCTTCCCCTTTTTCATGACCGACGGAAGGTCGCCCCACGATTCCCACATATCCATGTTGTGGAGGACGAAGCCCGTGAGGGGCTCATCCCCGTCATCCACCAGGTGTTTCCTCCCAAAAGAGCTGTTCCGATACGCCTTTTGCCGCTTTTCGATGAGACCGAGCCCTGTGAGGGCGTTCAGGAGAATCTCCGTGCCTCTTTTGTCGAGTCTGAGCGAAACGGCTACCTCCCCCGATGACCGGTGGGTGTTGCCCAGGAAATTGAATATGCCAAGATATGTTGCAGTAAAGAGTATCTGGCTTTCCCAGTATCCCCTTAATATGCCGTTAAATTTTTCCCTGTCCATGCAATACCTCTCTCAATTAATGCTTGATAAAACAACTCGCACTATTATAAGTTTATTTCATGTAAGGCGGTGAAGATAGTGGCGGTATATCTATGAAGAAAAAACTCGGCGAAATACTCGTTGAAGCCGGCTTGATTACGGAGCAAGAACTCAATTACGGCCTGAAATCCCAGAGGCAGCTGGGCGGAACAGTTGGCGAAGCCCTCGTGAGGCTTGGATACGTCTCGGAAGAGCAGATCTTGAGTTCCCTTTCAAAACAGCTGTCCATCCCCCATGTAAACCTGCATAAAATTTCAGTCCCCGATGATGTGCTCAAAATCGTAACCTACTCTTTAGTCAAGGAAAAAAAGATCCTTCCGCTGGGATATGAGGGGTCCAAACTCATCGTCGGGATGGTGGACCCGACAGACCTGGAAGTGCTTTCACAGATTGAATTCAAAACGGGAAAGGCGACGAAACAGGTCATCATATCCTCACATCAGTTTGGCGAAGCACTTTTGTACTTCGAAGACAGGGGTTACGGGACGGTTGCCTTCGAGTTGAAAGCGGAGGCGGTGAGAATTACCGAGCCTCTCGGAGAGGATGTGGATAGCCTGCTGGCAACCCTCGTAGAATCAGGGGGACAGGATCTTCACCTATCCGCGGGAGCCATACCAAGCATTAGAGTCGATAATGAGCTGAAACGACTTAACTTTCCTGCTCTCTCTCCGGGACAGATGGAAAACATGGTATCCACGATCCTCACCCCTTCGCAGAAAGAGAGGTTCGAAGAGACCTTTGAGCTCGATTTTGCCTATTCCCTGGAAGGGGTGGGCAGATTCAGGTGCAACCTTTACAAGCAGAGGGGATCGATCGCATTTATTTCCCGACACGTGGTGGAGGAGGTTCCGCATGCCGAAGAGCTCGGACTCCCCGGCTTTGTCCACGAGTATGCCCTCAAACTGAGCGGGCTGATTCTCATCGTGGGGCCGAATGGTCATGGAAAGTCCACCACGCTGGCATGTATGGTCGATATCATCAACAGGGAGCGGAAGGCAAATATCATCACCATAGAGGATCCCATCGAGTACACCCATAAACACAAGAACTCGAATGTCAACCAGCGCGAGGTCGGCACCGACACCAGATCTTTCGCCGATGGCCTGAAGCACATCTTCAGGCAGAACCCGGACGTGATAGTGATCGGGGAGCTCCGGGACTTCGAGAGCATATCTATCGCGCTGACAGCGGCAGAGACGGGCCACCTCGTTATGGGGACGCTCCACTCAAACAATGCCGTCTCCGCGGTGGACAGAGTATTGGATATATTCCCCCCAAATCAACAGCAGCAGGTGCGGGCCCAGTTTGCCGATAGCTTCCAGCTCGTTTTTTCGCAGCGCCTGATAAAGAGAGCAGATGGTGCGGGGAGGGTTCTTGCGTGGGAGAAAATGGCTACCAGCCCCCGGGTCAGGAATTCCATACGGGAGGGAAAGACCCATTTTCTCAAGAACATGATGCATACAAACCTCGAGGAGCTCGTGAGCATCGACTGGACAATTGCAGAGCTCGTCGCCGCCGGGAAGGTTCGGTACGAAGAGGCGATAAAGCTTTCCGATGACCTGAATTATTTCAACGATCTGTTGAAATTAAGGGGCGTTTACCGGTGAGGGGAAGATTGTTTCGAACATGCTTTGCAACAGGGTCAAAAGTGCGGTGGAACTCCTTGTGGCTCCATACACTGTTGTGAACCTCCTGTGGCTTTTGGTCTCTTTGACCTCGACACACAAGCCACCGGGGCCAAAAACCGGTGGTTTTTTTATTGAGGAAATTCTGGAGGCGGGAAATGATAGGTAAAAGGGTTCGGCTGGAAAGGATTATCGACAGAAATACCGGGAAAACCGTTATCGTGCCTCTGGACCACGGACTCACGGTGGGTCCGATAGATGGCCTGGTCGATGTTTCCCGGGCGGCCAATTTGATTGCCGAGGGGGGAGCGAATGCAGCGGTCGTTCACCGGGGCGGGGCGATGTTCGGCCACCGGGGGTATGGCAAAGACCTAGGACTCATCATCCACCTTTCTGCTTCCACGAACCTTGCCCCGGATGCGAACAGAAAAATCCTCGTGGCAACGACAGAAGACGCTATACGGCTTGGTGCCGACGCAGTATCCATCCACATTAATCTGGGTGCCGACGACGAAGCTGAAATGTTATCCGATTTCGGCAGGGTATCATCGTCCTGCCAGCTGTGGGGAATGCCGCTCCTGGCGATGATGTACACGAGGGGGCCAAAAATTTCGAATCAGTACGACCATAAATATGTCAAGCACGCCGCGAGAGTCGCTGCCGAGATGGGTGCCGATATCGTAAAGGTTCCCTACACCGGCTCGGCCGAGACATTCAGTGAGGTTGTAAAGGGGTGCGCAATCCCGATCGTTATTGCGGGGGGCGAGAAAATGAGCAGTGATTTTGAGGTGCTGAAGATGGTTCAGGAGGCAATAGCTGCGGGTGGGGCAGGTGTTTCCATCGGGAGAAACGTCTTCCAGCACGACATGCCGACGGAAATGATGAGAGCAATTTCAGAGATCGTGCACAACGGCAGGCCCGCCGAGGAGGCAATGAAGTTCCTTAAAAAGGGAGTTTGAGATGGAGTTCTGGGTAAGGAGCATACCGTATGACAAAGAAATAATAACCTTTGCTCTCGAGCGGGGGGTATCGACGTTCTGGGTCCCCGAAGAGTCTGTCACGGAGGTAAAAAAACTGGGAAGGGTAACGGTTGTGGCAAATAGCGGAGACGTCAGGCCCGGCGTGGACTTCATGGTCTGCGAGATTAAAGACCGGGGAAACCTCGAAGAGATAGAGTCCCTTCCGCCCGACACGTTGATTTACATCGAGGCGAAGAGAAATGAGATCATTCCCCTCGAAAACCTCGTGGCAATGGGGAAAAAGGTCATCGTGCCGGTGAAGAGCGAAGACGACCTCCGGGTTTTTTCGGGAGTCCTCGAAAAGGGCGTGTGGGGGATCCTTTTTGATCTGCATTCCCCCGGTGATCTCTCCTTCCTTCTTTCCCGGTTCGATGAATGGAAGATATCCCTTGATCTGAGAAAAGGGGTCATCACCGAGGTGACCGTCCTGGGGCTGGGCGACAGAGTTTGCGTTGACACCTGCACACTTATGAGAGGTGCTGTCGGCATGCTCGTAGGTAACTCCTCGCGGGGCTTTTTCCTTGTCTCTGCGGAGAATGTGGCATCAGAGTATGTGAGTGAGAGGCCCTTCAGGGTGAATGCCGGTGCCGTGCATATGTACACGCTGCTGCCATCGGGGAGGACGGGCTATCTCTCGGAAATCTCTGCAGGAAGCCAGGTTCTCACCGTTGGAAGCGATGGGACCGGCGAGGTTGCCTGGGTCGGCCGGTCGAAGATAGAGAAAAGGCCCCTTATCCTGGTCAAGGGAGACGTTGAGGGGAGGGAAGTTTCGGCGATACTTCAGAACGCGGAAACGATACGGCTCGTTTCCCCCCAGGGCGAGCAGATATCAATAGCCGACATCAGGAGGGGAACGGAGGTCATGTGCTACCTGGATGATGGGGCGAGGCACTTCGGGATGAAAATAGAGGAAACGGTGGAGGAGAGGTGATTGCCCGTCGGATAAGTGGGCAACCCGGGCCTTTCTTCCCTTTAACGGGAAGGACCTATAGCTTATTCGGATCGATTAATTAGTCTTTCCATATCATTTTTTTAACTGGTACAATAAACATACGGATAGCGGAGGAAATTTATGTTCGGATTAGGTTTGCCGGAACTGCTCATCATTCTGGTTATCGTGGTCCTCATTTTCGGTGCCGGAAAGCTTCCTCAGATAGGGGCGGGTCTGGGTCAAGCGATCGGGAATTTCAAGAAAGCAATCAAGGATTCGAAGTCAATAGATGTTACTCCCAAGGATGATGAGGAGAAAAAAAAAGAGTGAACGCCTCCTAGCCCGCACAAAGAAGTCGATTCCCACATATTTTTGCGTGTTCCCCCGGTCCTTTTCCACGCGTGCTGGCTATTCGATGCTCTCCACTTTGTAGGCCTCTATTTTTTCCGGCAGGTCGAAAAAGACGATCATAAACGGCACCGATGAGCCGGGCTGAATGTCTATGTTTGAGAGGTTTTTTCCGAGCTTGTTCTGGAGGGCTTCTTCGATAGCTCTTTTGGAGGAATTTTTAAGGATTTTGTTCCCGAGGAGGTTTCCGGCATAAACGGTTTTATCCCTGAGAACGTTGCTCCTCTCATCGAGCAGCTGACCTTTCAGGACAATCCCGCTGTTTACGGTATTTGAGAGATTGACAACGTCTCCTTTTATGATGAAGATTTTACCCTCATTCTGGTTTGTGTCATAGTAACCGATGAGGTTTGTGATATCGAACTGGCCCACGGATACTCCGCCTTTCATGCCCAATAGAGCGCGCACCTGGGGTGCATATTTGATTATCAATGCATTTCCCGGCTCCGTAAAAGCAAGGTATGCCCCTCCCCCTGCAATGGCGATGAGAAAAACAAGGAGCACGAGGAGGAATCCTGCGATTTTTGATTTTCTCCCCCTCCTGACATATGTCTTCGGGACGTACTCATAGGGAGAAGCTGTCTCATGCGAAATCGGCTCCGAAATGTCGATATGCATATCTGATATATCCCCTTCCGGAAACGATATGTCACCTTTGATTTTTTCTTCTTCCTGCATCAGGGTTTCTGCAGGGGATTCCATCAGGGAGTCGGCAGAAACAGATGGATGATATTCGTGGTCAGCCTCCCCCTCGTCTTGTGAGGGTTCCCTGCTTATGGCGCTGGTGAAGTCCAGGGAATCTTCAAAATCGATTTTCGTATCCTGAAGTTTTAGGTCGAAATCCTCTTTTGCCTCCGTTACTTCCGCGTCCTTGCTGATAAAATCGAGTGTTTCGCCGGCAGTCATGATTTGGGGGTCTTCGGCATCTTCTCCTCTTACTCCCTCTTTTTCCTCCTCTTTGCCGAAGGGGAATCCTTCTGTTATTGCTTCCTCCTCATCATCAGAGGCTGTCGTCTCCTTTCTTTGAGTTCCTTCAAATTCCGTGTAATCCGCTGATTCCGGCAATATTTGGGATTCATCCCTGAGAGAGCCGAGAAACTTCTCGAAAGCCATGTCCATGTCGTCTTGCCCTGCATCCTCTCTTTGCATATCCCCCGGAACCGGTTCTGTCACGGTGTCTATGCCGTCCTCCTCGGGCGCTGTATCGTGTGCGGAGGGCAACCCTTCCGTTGCGTTTTCTGCCGGAATGCCCTCTCCGTGCGGCAAATCTTCCCCCGGGGCCTGGGGGGCAGAAAGGAGAGCCTCGCCTGTATCTTCCGCAGCGGGCGCCGAAACGTCCTCAGCAACCTCCTGCTCTGTTTCGTATTGTTCGGAAGGCGGGGCGGGCGGCTCTGCCGGGGCCGTATCCCGCTGTTCTTCAGAAGCTTCCTCCTCCATCTGTTTTTTCAGCTCTTCTGCCTGGATACCGCTTATGAACTCACCCTTTAAATGTTCGTATTCGGGCTTCATGACGATTATGTAATCCGAGCACTTTCTGCATTTTACCCTCGCCCCTTTTCCCGCTATCTTGTCTTCGTTGAGCCGGTACTTCGTCTTGCAACTGTCACACTGAATTATCATCAATTGCCTCCTGCTCTAGGTGTCTGTATGGCATCCTCTAGATAGAGAAGGATGTCTTTTATGTTACGGTATTTTTCAGAAAAGTCCATACCATATCCTATGATGAAGCCGGATTCGATTTCAAATCCAACGTAGTCGATTTTCAGGGTTCCCTTGCGTCGCCCCCTTTTGTCGACGAGGGAGCAGATTTTCAGGGAAGAAGGATTTTTCCCCGCGATGTACCCGACGATAGAATCGAATGTTGCACCCGTGTCTACAATGTCCTCGACGATAATTACGTCCCTGTTCGCAACATCGATGGAGAGGTCTTTCGTAATGATGGGGGACCTGTCCGGCGCGGTTTTTTTTCCGTAGGAAGAGACACCGAGGAAGTCTATCTCTACGTCGACTCCCTCTATGCTCCGCACGAGGTCTGCAAGAAAGATGAAGGCCCCTTTTAAGATTCCGATCAAAACCGGCGTCTTGCCACGGTAGTCCTGTGAGATCTGCTTGGCTAATTCCTTGACTTTGAGCTCTATTTCCCCGGATGGGAAAAGTATTTTGAATTTGTCCCTGCCCATGTATATATAGCGATCTTCAGGTGGCTATATCTAAATATAGTAAAATTGTGGCACGCGTACAAGCCAACAGATGTATTCGACTTTTCACCTCCATGGGAGAAATTTCCTTCTTTAGGATCCTTTCAGGTTTTTCAGGTACATTTTCTCGCCCAGTTTTGCAAGCAGCATGCTCACCTCGAAGATTGAGAAGAGGGGAAACCCGACGATCAACTGAGAGATGATGTCAGGAGGGGTAATGATCGCTGCGATTATAAAGGAGAGGAGGAAATAGAACTTCCTTGCCCCCTTGAAGAACTCACTTCTCAGCAGCCCGATCTTCGCGAGGTAAAATGAAGTAACCGGGATCTCGAAGATCACCCCGAATATCAAAAACAGCCTTATCACAACGGAAACAGAGCTCTTTATCGTCGGCATCGGCTTGATGAGCTCCTTTCCAAAGGACAGCAGGAAGGGAAAAAGAACGGGGAGAATGATAAAGTAGCAAAACAGGATTCCCAGAAAAAGTGCCAGGACGGCCATGGAGACAAACTGAATTGTGGCTTTTTTCTCCCTGCTGTAAAGGCCGGGGACAACGAACATCCACAGCTGGTAGAAGACATAGGGGCTGGCAATGACAAGGCCGCTCAAAATTGAAATTTTTATGTAAGCGATAAACGCCTCGGTGAGATTGACGAAAACGAGTGTCGAACCTTCGGGTATCGAGGACAGAAGGGGTTTCAGCAAAACTTCGAGTATCTTTTCCGCAAAGATGTAAGATATGATTGCCAGTCCGAAAACGGCGACAAGGGCTTTTATCAGTCTCTTCCGAAGCTCTTCAAGGTGTTCGGTGATCGGTAATTTCTCATCCTTCATCGGGGGAGCTGGACTCCTTCCCTAACCCATCGGCCTTCTCTTCATCCTCTTCCTTGTGATCCAGTGCTTTCTCCAGGTCTCCTACATCCTTTTTGACTTCTCTGTGAATGTCGTTGCCCAATTCCCTCAATTTTTCCATCTCTTCCTTCAACTCCGATTTCAGCTCTTCCTCCTCGACAACATCCTCGAAGCTTTTCTTGACTTCGTCAGCTGCTTTTTTGAATTCTGCAAACCCTTTGCCCAGGCTCCTTGCGAGGTCAGGCAATTTCTTGGGCCCGAAAAAAATGAGGGCAATAAGAAGAATCAGGAGGATTTCTTGAAATCCGATTCCAAACATCTCTCCCCCGAAATTTGAGTTGCACCTGTAATTATAAATCCAAACAGCCGGTATTTGGGAATATATTTTCCCCGGATTCAATGGAGAGAGGGCCTCGGCGGGATATGTCGGTCTTCCGGGATAAAAAAATGGCGGGAGTCGGCCGTACCGGGAAAAACTTTTTCCCGATGATTTTTTTTTCTCTTGAGATGCAAACTCTGCCTTGAGTGGGGTAAAATACTATATTTAACTGGTATACACAGGAGGAGGGTAAGATGCGGGCATACCTGGGGATAGATGCGGGGACGTCCTATCTCAAATCGTCACTGCTCATCCCTGCAGATACTCATTTTCCACCCGGTTCAATACCTCCCCACACGGGATATCTTGATGTTTCCCGGGGAAGGGTTTACTTCCTGGAATGCGTCAGGTTTTTCGGCGAGCCTCTGAAGACCGTCGAGGACCATTTGCGAACCTGCCTCGATATGCTGGATAAAATCGGCTGTCAGGTGATCCTCTGTTCGACGGGGAGATTGGGAAAAACTGTTGCGAATCATTTCGGAGGCTACTATGAAAACGAATTTGGTTCGATAGCGAGCGCAGTTTCGGAATGCTTCCCTGAAGCCAATGCCGTTTTTGAAATTGGTGCCGAGACCTCTAAGTTCATAAGCCTCAAGAGGGAAAAGGAAGGACAGCTCATCATAGACGAGTACGGAACGAATGGAGAATGTGCAGCGGGAACGGGATCTTTCATAGATCAGCAGGCGTCGAGGATGAAAGTCGAAGTGGAAACTATCGGGGAAAATGTAAGAGACGTGAAGCATGCGGCCCGGATAGCGGGAAGATGTTCGGTATTTGCGAAGACGGACATGGTTCACGCCCAGCAAAAGGGAGCCACTCCCGAGCAGATATTGAAAGGGCTCATGATCGCCGTCGCGAGGAACTTCAAGAGCAACGTGTTCCGGGGAAGAAAGCTGGTCCCTCCGGTGCTCTTTCTCGGCGGTGTGGCGGGAAACAGAGGCGTATTTGACGCCCTGGTAGAAACGTTCCAGTTGAGGGAAGGGGATATTATCCGTCCCCCCCACTACCGCCACTACTCTGCTGCGGGCGTTGCGATGCTCGTGTCGGGAAAATGCAAGGAGGCGGAAGAGCCGGTTCTCAGAGAGAAAGGAATAAAAGTGGCAGCGCAGCAAAGGAGCACGCAATCCCAGCCCCCTCTGGTCCGGGACAATGTCGTCTTTCTGAGAAATAACGAGAACAGGGCTGCTCATGAAATGGCTGCCATCCCGGGAAGGGATGTCTTCATCGGCATAGACGTGGGATCGGTGAGCACGAACTTTGCCGTGGTGGACAACGATGGGAAAGTTATCGAGGAGGTGTATGTCGGCACCGATGGAAGACCCGTTTACGTGGTTTCGAAAAACATGAGGGAATTGGGCGGCAAACTGCAGGGGAAGGTTCACGTTCGGGGGATTGCGACTACCGGTTCGGGAAGGGAGTTGATCGGCGAACTCGTGGGGGCCGATGTGATCATCGATGAGATCACCGCCCACAAGACGGGCGCATCATTTGTTTCCATGCAGTCCTTCGGAAGCAGGGTGGATACTATTTTCGAGATCGGCGGCCAGGATTCGAAATTCATATCCATAAGGGACGGTGTCGTCGTCGATTTTGCCATGAACGATGCCTGTGCTGCGGGAACGGGCTCGTTCCTCGAGGAGCAGGCGACAAAAATAGGGGTGAAAATTAAGGACGAATTTGCCGCGCTCGCCTTCTCCTCTAAAAATCCCCTTCGGCTCGGAGAGCGGTGCACGGTATTCATGGAGCAGGACGTGAGCAGCTTCATGAAGAAGGGGGCGGTGAAGGAAGACATCGTTGCAGGGCTCGCATACGCGGTCGTCATCAATTACCTGAACAGAGTCGTGAGAGGAAGGCCCCTGGGAGAGAGGATATTTTTCCAGGGAGGGACGGCCTACAACGACTCTGTTGCCGCCGCTTTTTCCATAATACTGGGGAAACAGGTAATAGTCCCTCCCCATAACGGGGTCATGGGGGCGATTGGAGCCGCACTCGTGGCAAAGGAGAAGTTCGAGAGGGTGGGCGAGGTTACCAAGTTCAGAGGATTTGACCTGGATGGATTGAGGCTCGACCGAAGAGAGTTCCTCTGTAAGGGGTGCTCAAACGAATGCGAGGTAAAGGAGATTACCATCGAAGGGGAAAAGACCTACTGGGGAGATAAGTGCTCGGAGCGCTTCAGAAAGCCGCCTAAGGTACCGGTCAGGCCGAAATCGGAAGACCTCCTGGCGTACAAGGTTTCCCTCTTGAACGGTTACCTCGACGAGGGTGGTGAGAGAGGGAAATATCTGGCTGCTGTTCCGCGGTCCCTCTACTTTTACGAGAGATTTCCCTTCTGGCATGGTTTTTTCAAACACCTCGATGTTTCTCTCAGGGCGACGCCAAACACCTCGAGAAGGATCGCAGAAAAGGGCTTCGATGTCTCTCTCTCAGAGCCCTGTTTTCCCGTCAAAGCCGCCCTGGGTCATGTATCTTTCATGATGAAGGAGATGGAAGACGCGGATTTCTATTTCCTTCCAAACGTAATAAACGCCGAGTACAGAAAGAAAACGACGGAAACCCATTACTGCCCGTGGGGACAAACCCTGCCCTTTGTGGTTTCAGCGAACCCCGAGCTTGCTAAATACATGAATTCAAAGGTTCTATCCCCAACGATATATTTCCGGGACGGGGAAAAGTTCGTGACGAATGACCTGTACAGTTCTTTCAGAAAATTCGGCTGGAAAAAGTCGGCCATACGGGACGCCATACAATCAGGGTACGAGAGTTATGACGAGTTCCTGGAAAAGATCAGGGGGGCAGGAGAAAGGGCGCTGAGAGAGATCGATGCAAATGGGGGCAAGGCCATATTGCTGCTGGGAAGGCCCTACAATATCTACGACAGGGAGATGAACCTCAATATTCCCTCAAAAATCAGGGAGCACTACGGGCTGGATGTCGTCCCCTATGAGTTTATCCCGCACCTTGATGATATCGACATCCACGATCTGAACTGGAATATGTTCTGGAACCTCGGGGGCAAGCTGATCAAGGCCGCCAGGTGGGCAAAGGACAGGGAAAACATGAGCGTCATCTTCATAACCAACTTCAATTGCGGTCCCGACTCTTTTATCCGCCATTACATTGAGCAGGCTTCAGGCAGGCCCTTCCTGATACTTCAGTTTGACGGGCACGGCAACGACGCCGGGTACATGACCCGAATAGAGGCACACCTGGATAGCAGAGGTGTGATGAGGTGGTGGAGAGATGGTGAAGCAAAGAGGGCTTGAGAATCGAAAAATTTTCATCCATCCCATGACCTACACTGGAGCGAGGGCCATGGCGGCGGTTCTGCAGTCTCTTAACCTGGACGGCAGGGTCATCGGGCCCTCCGATGAGAAGACCCAGGAACTGGGAGCGATGCATGCTTCCGGCGAGGAGTGTTATCCCCTGAAGATCACGGCGGGAGACATATTGAAACTCTTTCTCGTCGATGGGCACAAACCCGAGGAGACGGCCATTTTGTTCCCCACATCGAACGGCCCCTGCAGGTTCGGGCAGTATGCCCCATTCATGCAGAAAATACTCGCCGAAAGCGGCCTCGGGGACGTGGAAATTATCTCCCCCAGTTGCGAGGACGGATACGGAAGCTTTGAAAAATACGTCGGCAGGATCATGAAGCCTGCCTGGCTTGGGATCGTGGCTGCCGACATATTGAGGAAACTGCTGCTGATGTACAGGCCATACGAGGTCAACGAGGGCGAGGCGGATAGGCTCTTCGAAATAGCTCTCGATGCAATATGCGAGACCATAAGAGCCCACGGGAAGCGGCCAGATAAGTGCATCAGTTATCTCAAGATGGCTTTTGTGAAAATAAGGGACGATTTCGACCGCATGCCCGTGAAGCGGGAAAAAAGACCTCTCATCGGTGTAGTCGGCGAGATTTTCTGCAGGCTGAACAGGTACAGCAACATGGATGTCATCAGGAAAGTCGAAGCGCTGGGAGGGGAGGCATGGCAGAGCGACGTGGCCGAGTGGATATGGTACACGGACAGGGAGAACGAAAGGGGCTTAAAGAGGCTGGGAAAAGGTTTTTCAAAGGACATGGCTGCGGCCAAACTGAAGTATTACTACCAGAAAAAGACAGAGCATGCGCTCTACTCTCCCTTCAAAGAGACTTTCATCGGAAGGGAGGAGCCCGGAGACGTGATGGATATACTCAGGCTCGCAAGTCCCTACCTCTCCCAGGGGGGGGCTCTGGGAGAGATGATTCTCAGCGTCGGGAAAGCGGTTTACTATCACCGAAAAGGGGCAAAGGGCGTTATCGACATAAGTCCCTTCTCGTGTATGAACGGAATCGTATCTGAGTCGATCTATTACAAGCTCTCAGGGGACCTTGGGGGGATGCCGATAAAGATTTTCTATTTCGACGAAACCCACCGGGATATTGAGTATGACCTCGAGATATTCATGGACATCGCCGGAGATTTCGGAGGAGGCGAAAGGGTGGTTCCGGCTGGCAGGGTCTCCTGAAATGAAGGTTGCCGTCATATCGGACGTTCATTCCAACCTTGAAGCCCTCACGGCTGTGGTTGAGGACGCGAAGAAAAGAGGCGCTGAGCAGCTCTGGTGTCTGGGCGATGTTGTCGGTTACAATGCCGACCCCGACCAGTGCTGTGAAATCGTAAAAGACAGGTGCAGCATAGCGATCATGGGAAACCACGACAGCGCCGTTGTCGGTAACACCGAGCCCTCCCACTTCAACAGGGTGGCGAAAGAGGCGGTGATGTGGTCGAGGAAAGTACTGAAACGCTCCAACATGGAGTTTCTCAAGAGGTTGAGGAGCGCCGTTGTTTTTGACGATACCGTACTCATCGTCCACGGAGCCCCTTCGGATCCCGACAGGTATATCCTTTCCGAAGAGGCAGCTAAAAGTGAGTTATTGTACATGGTACGCAATCTCAAGAGGAAGGTGTGTTTTTTTGGCCACACCCATTTTCCCCTGGCATACAAGATAGGCCCCGACGGAAAATTTTCTTCCTATCGGGGAGAGGGATCCATCACCCTGGAGGAGGACTCGAGCTACCTGGTAAATCCCGGCTCGACGGGACAGCCAAGGGACGGCGATGTAAGGGCGTCATACGTCATGTTCGATCGGGATAAAATGGTGGTGACCTGGGTCAGGGCTCCCTACGATATAAAAACCTGCCAGGAAAAGATAATGACCGCCGGTTTGCCCCCCTTCCTGGCAGAGAGGCTCGAGGCTGGATACTGATGGCTGGCTACAAGGTCCTTCCCCACACGGCGGACCTCAAGATTCTCATCGAGGCCGCGTCGCTGGAGGAGCTGTTTGCCCGGGCAGGGGAGTCACTGGTGAGCATCATCGTTGACAGAAGGCGGGTCAGGAAAGCCGGTAAAAAAGAGGCCTTCGTAGAAGGCGCGGGTATCGAGGATCTCTTCTTTAACTTTCTGCGGTGGGTGCATTTTCAGTTTTACGGCGAGGGCTTCCTGATCAGATCCATAAACGGTAAGCTGGAGAGAGGCGAATGTATATACCGCCCGGAAGCCTGGGGAGAGCCTTTTCACGAGGGCAGGCATGTCCTCAAAACTGAGATTAAAGCGGTAACCTATCATGACCTGAGGGTCGAAAAAAGCGCTGAGGGGTACATGGCAACCTTCATCCTCGACGTGTAGGGGGAGTCATGAAGTTCGAAGGCATTGAGCTGGTAAAAGTAAACGATTACATGTGGGAAATTCCAAAGGCCGGCAAAATGAAGGTTCCCGGTGTTGTGTTTTCCTCCAGGGAAATGCTCCAGGACATCGTGAAGGATGATAGCCTCCGGCAGGTTGTGAACGTGGCGCACCTTCCGGGTATCGAAAAATACAGCATTGCCATGCCCGACATCCATCGCGGATACGGTTTCCCCATCGGTGGGGTTGCGGCAATGGACATGGACAGGGGGGTCATAAGCCCCGGGGGCGTGGGATATGACATCAACTGCGGATGCAGGCTGTTGAGAAGCGACCTCGAACTCGAGGACATTGAACAACAGCTGGACAGGCTCGGAGCGGCGCTTTTTACGAACATACCATCCGGTGTCGGCTCGACGGGGAAGATAAGGCTCGGCAGGGCGGAGCAGAGAGACGTTCTCAGCCAGGGTGCGCGCTGGGTGGTCAAGCAGGGGTTCGGTTCCGAGGAAGACCTGGAAAGGACGGAAGATGGGGGGACTTTTCACGGCGCCGACCCCGACGTTGTTTCCGAAAAAGCCCTGAAAAGAGGGAGAGACCAGCTGGGAACTCTCGGCTCGGGCAACCATTTTCTCGAGATTGATCTGGTTGAGGAGATATATAACCCCGAAGCCGCCGATGCTTTCGGCTTGAGGGGGGGGCAGGTTGTCGTCCAGGTTCACTCAGGCTCCCGAGGCTTCGGTTACCAGGTGTGTGATGATTTCCTGGGCGAGATGGTCAGATACATGAGGGAAAAGGGTCTCGACCTTCCGGACAGGCAGCTTGCCTGCGCGCACATACAATCACCTGAGGGGAAAAGGTATTTAAAGGGACTCGCATGTGCAGCAAATTATGCATGGGCCAACAGGCAGGTCCTCAGCCACTTCACGAGGGAGACGTTTCAGCAGGTACTCCAGACGGGACCTGCCGGACTCGGGATGGACCTCGTGTATGACTGCGGTCACAACATAGTGAAGATAGAAAATCACGACGTGGGAGGGAAACAGAAGAAACTCCTCGTCCACAGGAAAGGATCAACCCGCTCACTGCCTGCAGGAAGGCCCGAGCTTCCCCCGGTATACAGGGACGTGGGGCAGCCGGTACTCATACCGGGAGATATGGGGCGAAGCTCATATGTGCTCGTGGGATCCGAGAATGCTCTGACTCTTTCTTTCGGAAGCACCTGCCACGGTGCGGGAAGAACGATGTCCAGGGCCAGCGCCAAGAGACAGTTCCGGAAAAGAGATATCAAGGGTGAACTCCTGAAGAGGGGTATAAGGGTTTTTGCGGCCGGGAGGGCAACCCTCTTGGAGGAAGTATCCGAAGCATACAAGGATGTGTCGGAGGTGGTTGAGGTCGTGCACAGGCTCGGCATTGCGGAAAAGGTGGCGAAACTCAAGCCACTTCTCGTTGTGAAGGGATAGGAAGCGCTGCTGACCTGACAGTTCCCCGAATACAGCCAAGGGTTTACCTTTCAATCACCCCCCGATGCTGGTCATGCACCTTTTCATCTGGCCGCTTCTGAACAGATACCCCTGGTCGTACCGTGCGGGTTTTTCTGACAGAGCCCTCTTTATTACATCCATGATCTCGGAGTCTCCGCTGCCGTTTTCAAGGGCCGACCCCACATCATATGCCGTCCTATTGAGGAGACAGTTGAGAATTTCTCCGCCGGCGGTAATCCTCAACCTGTTGCAGTCGGAACAAAAGGTTCTGGAGAGGGGAGCAATCAGCCCTATTTTCCCTGCGAACCCCTTTAGGTCGTACTGAAGGGAAGTTTCACCTCTGGCCCTTCTTCCCCTCACTTCACCATACTTATTCCAGAGAGCCGCCTCAACCTTCGACACGGGAACAAAACCTGTGTCCCTGAGGCTTCCTATCGGCATCTTTTCTATGAATCGCACTTCCACGGGGTGGGTTCTGGCAAACTCGATGAAGCTTTCTATCTCATCGCTGTTCACTCCCGGGATGAGAAGGACGTTTAACTTTAACGGAAATAGTTCTTTCGCTATTATCCCGTTTATTCCCTCGAGCACCTGATCGAGCAGGTCGTAACCGGTGATCTTCCTGAACCTGTCTGCCTTCAGCGTGTCCAGGCTCACGTTGAATCGGTCTATGCCCGCCTTCCTCAGGTCTTCCAGGTACCTGGTTACGAGAATACCGTTTGTCGTCATGCAGAGTTCAGCGTGGGGAGCCGACTTTTTGATCATTTCGATAAAGAGGGGCAGGTCTTTGCGGACGAGTGGCTCCCCGCCCGTTATCCGTATCTTGCTGATCCCGAGGGGGAGGAGCATCTCGATGAGCCTGGTCATCTCTTCGTAGCGAAGGAGTCGCTTATCCTTTCTCGCTGACACGACGGCGGGTGGCATACAGTAGGTGCATCTGAGGTTGCACCTGTCGGTGACAGAGATTCTCAGGTAGTTGACCGTCCTGCCAGTGTGATCTGAAAGTAATGGCACGCTGTTGGCCCTCATAAAATGTCGTCCAGAAATTTTTTCTTCTCCTCCCGCATTTTCACCTCCGGCTGGAGCCAGGGTGGCGTGGTTCCCAGCCTGAATGGTACCATTATTCCCCTCTTATCTTTGCCAACCCTCAACCCGCTTTTGGGGTCGACTTTTGCAAACACGATTCCCGGTGCGAGATCGAACTGGGAGGCGGGATACTTCCGTATCGCCTTTTTCATGTATCGTATCCAGATTGGAAGGGCTGCAACGGCCCCCGTTTTCCCCTTTCCCATGGTTATGGGGTTGTCGAACCCGACCCAAACTCCGGCGAGAACTCTCGGCGAAAAACCGATGAACCAGGCATCGATGTAGTCGTTCGTGGTCCCCGTTTTCCCCGAAAGATTCGTTCCCAGAAACTTCGCCTTTCTTCCCGTTCCATCCCTGATGACTGATTGAAGCATGTATGTCATTATATACGACGTTTCTGGAGATAATACTTGTGTGAGGGTGGGTTTGTTGCTCTCGAGTATTTCCCCGCCCATGTCCCTGACCTCCCTGATATAGAGGGGTTCTGGCTGCTTCCCGAGATTTCCTATGGCTGCGTATGCCTGGCATAAGTCAATCAGGGAGAGTGAGAGGCTGCCGAGTGCTATGGAGAGGTCACCGGGTATGTTTGAATCGATACCCAGGGTCCTTGCCATCGAAATGGCTTTCTGTATGCCAATCTTTTCCAGAAGCCTCACGGTAGCCAGATTTCTGGATCTGGCAAGCGCCTCCCTGAGGGTTATGTCGCCGAGGAATTTTTCGTCATAGTTTGTCGGTTTCCAGTTCTCCTTTTCGTTTTTCACATATTCCACGGGATTGTCCCCAATCCTGTCTGCGGGGGTGTAGCCCGAATCAATTGCTGCTGCGTATATGACCGGTTTGAAAGCCGAACCCGGTTGCCTCCTGGACTGGATCGCCCGGTTGAACTGGGAGCGGGAGAAGTCCCTGCCCCCAACTATGGAGAGGACCTCCCCGTTTGTGATGTCGATCGCCAGAAGCGCGCCCTGGAGTTCGACCTCCTTTGCCTCCTGATCTCCGCTTTCATCTGCTATTTCGATTTTTTCTATCTCTGCCTGCCCGGTATCACGTTTCTTTTTTTCTATGGTTGGTTCGAGTTCCTCGATCCACTCGCGCAGGCTCGTTTCCGCCACCTCCTGGAGTTCCCTGTCCATGGTGGTGTAGACCTGCAGCCCCCCCTTGTAGAGAACATCGTAACCATATTTCTCATGGAGGTACCTTCTTACGTACTCGACGAAGTAAGATCCCGTCGACCTGTCCTTTTTCGCAACGAGCGTTACCGGTTCGAGAGCTGCAAGTATGGCATCTTCCTGTGTTATGTAATCCTCGTCCACCATCCGTTCGAGGACGTACCTGCGTCGCATGAGGGATCTTTCAGGATGAGTCCGGGGGGAATAGTAACCGGGTGATTTTGGGAGCCCCGCGATGAGGGCTATTTCGCCAAGGGTGAGCTCACCGGGATCCTTCCCGAAGTAAGTCCTCGCAGCGGCATTCACGCCGTACTGTCCCTCTCCGAGGTAGATCTGGTTCAGATAAAGGCCGAGGATCTCGTCTTTCGATAGGTTATTGTCAACCTTTATCGCCAGCAGTATCTCGAGGATTTTTCTCCGGATGCTTTTCTCGGGCGTCAGGTAGAGGAGCTTTACGAGTTGCTGCGTGATGGTCGAACCTCCCTGGGAGAATTTGAATTTTTGGATATTCTTGATGAGGGCGCGCATGATGCCTGAAAGGTCTATCCCGCCGTGCATGTAAAACTTGGAGTCCTCGGCTGCGATGAAGGCTTTTTTGATGAGCTCCGGTATCTCTTCGAGGGGAATGGTTGTTCTCTGCTCAATGGCAAATTCGGCTATGTTTCTGCCGTCTTTGTCGTACACTTTCGTGGCGTTGTAGGGACGATATTCCTTCAGCACCGACACATCGGGGAAAGGCCCGGAAAAGTAGACAAAGAGGATTCCGCAAAACATGCCGGCAGCCAGGCAGGTCAAGGTGATTGCGGCGATTCTTATTTTTCCTGTGAGCATCCGCACCCGTTCCGTCTGCTTATGTGTTCAGTGGCACGTGAAGCAAAAAGGCACATATCAGCATATAGTATAACACCCAGCCATACGCTACCATATAGTTGCCCTCAGTGAATATAGCTTTCGCCCGTGCCGTCTTCTCTTTCATGGAGGTCAGGGCTATGAAGATGAAAAAGATGCTTGGGCCCGTTGCGTTGCTCCTTCTGCTTGCCGGCTGCAATGTTGAGGGGTCGTTTCTGTTCGATGGTGATGATGGCGTGGTCGTTGAACTTGTCAGCATCGATTCGGAAGATGGATATGTGGATACCGAGGGTATATTCCTTCACGACGGGATACTCGTAGAGAGTCATTTTTCAACGGGGTTTTTTTCCTTCCCCCTTCACGCCATCCCCCCCCATGCTTTCATTTCGCATGCTTTCCTGTTCATCGGTGTTCACTCTGTCTTTGCTCCTGAAGACTCGCTGGTGATAGATATCTTCCAGGGGTCCGGTATCTACGCGGGAAGCTTCGAGATTTTCCTGTCCGATGAGATGAGCTATGTCTTTCTCGATGTGACGGATATTCTGATCGACGCGCTGGAGGGAAGGGGGGACCGTTTTCAGATCAGCCTCGAAGCCAGGGATGGAGCCGTTTTTCTCGAGGACGGCGGGGATAACCTGGGAACCGGTCTCGTTCCCTTCATCGAGGCAACCTATTTCTGAACGACCGCAGTCGGGGGCTGGTATGGCCGGTGGGAGAGTCACGGTAGAGGCCCGTTCTTCAATGGGGGACCTGGTCGTCGAAGCGCGTCTTCTTGACTCTTTCCTTGAGAGGTTTTTCGGTCTTGCATTCAGGAAAGTTCACACGGTAGGGGAACCGGTGATTCTGTTTCCCTGCAGTTCGATCCACACGTTTTTCATGAGATTCAGGATAGATGCTTTCTTCGTGTCATCCAGCGGGGAGGTGGTGAAGATAATCAGGAACATCCCTCCGAACAGGATTATATTGCCGGTAAAAGGAGCGAGACTGGTCCTTGAAACGCCCGCTGAAAAGATTTATCTTCCCGATATCAAAAATGTTTTTATCCCCCACCTGATTGAAAATAATCCTTGAAAAATATATCCTTAAGGTAACTGAGATCTATACGGAGAGGCCTGATGGCCCGGAAAAAAAAAGTTTCCCAGGAAGAGCTCGAATCGGCTCTGTCCGGCATTGCCCATGAGATTCGAAATCCGCTCAATGCGCTGAGCATCAATAATCAGCTTCTCTCGGAATATACGTTTCTTCTGCCTGAGTGGTTTGAAAAGAAAGGAGAAATGCAGGAGATCATCGACTCGAATCTTCGAGTTTTGAACAGGCTCAACGACATCGTTTCGGAATTTTTGCGGCTGACCCGCCCGAAGAAGCCGGAGTTTGTCGTTACTGACCTAAACAGGGTTGTCGAGGAAGTGGTCCGGTTCGTGGAGGTCGACTTTCGTGGCAGGGACATTAAGGTGCGATACTTGCCCGACGAGGCTCCTTTTCCTGTTCTCGTCGATGAAAAAATGGTGAAACAGGCTCTTTTGAACGTGCTTTTAAACGCTGCGGAATCGCTTGACAAGGAGGACAAGACGATCAGGGTGACAACGGGAAAAGAGGAGAATTTCTATTTCGTAAAGGTCAAGGACAACGGTTGCGGGATCGAAAGGAAGGACAGGGGAAAAGTGTTCTCGGTGTTTTACACGACCAAGACCGAAGGGAGCGGGTTGGGTTTGCCGATAGTGAAGAGGATAATGAGGGAGCATCACGGCAAGGTACGCATAAGGAGCAGGAAGAGAAAGGGGACGGAGTTTACCCTCTCTTTCCTTCCGGAGGAAAGTTTCCGGGAGGTGTTGGCGAAGAAACAGAGGGGGCGGTACCTTCCGGAGGTTGTGAAATGAAATCGCTCCCGGAATTTTCCGGAAAAAGCGTAACGGTTATCGATGATGACAAAGAAAATCTCACGAGCATCGGGAGGGCACTTACGAACCTGGGTTTCGAGGTGAGGCTTTTCAATTCCCCCCTGGAGTTTATCTCCCGCATCGATGATTCCGGGGGCGACATAATCATAACAGACATGAAAATGCCGGGTTTAGACGGCATGGAAGTAATCAGGAAAGTGAAAGAGGCCCATCCTCACGCTCCGGTAATCGTCCTCACGGCTTTCGGGACGATCGGAAATGCAGTCCACGCAATCAAAGAAGGGGCGACGGATTACCTTCAAAAACCCATTGACATGGAAGAGCTGAAAGGTGTCCTGATCAAGACGATTCGAGCTCGGGGGATGATGGAAGAGCTGGGGACACTGAGAAGACTGGTTAAAACCGAAGTCGGTGAAATTCTCTACCGGTCGCGGGAAATGGAGAAGGTAATGCAGATGGTGCGCATGGTCGCCCCCACGAAGGCAAACGTCCTGATTCTCGGTGAGTCGGGCACGGGGAAGGAGCTGGTTGCGCGTGCGATTCACGAGATGAGCCCACGGAAGGATAAACTTTTTATGCCGATAAACTGCGCCGCCCTCACCGAAAGCATTCTTGAGTCGGAACTGTTCGGCCATGAAAAAGGCGCATTCACCGGCGCAGTCGGTGCGGTAAAGGGAAAATTCGAAATTGCGTCCGATGGGACACTCTTCCTCGATGAGATTGGTGACCTCACTCTCTCGACGCAGGCGAAGCTTCTCAGGGCAATCGAGCAGAAAGAGATCCTGAGAGTCGGAGGAGGCAAGGTCATCAACGTTGACGTGAGGATAGTGGCCGCTACGAACTCTGACCTGAGAGGCTTGGTTTCGTCGAAAAAGTTTCGGGAAGACCTCTTTTTCAGATTGAGCGTCTTTACGATACATATTCCGCCTTTGAGAGAGAGAACCGAGGATATACCCACCCTGGCGATCCATTTCACAAAAAACCTGTGCAGGGAAAACGGTCTCGAGGAGAAGAGGATTTCGGCTGATGCGATGCGGGTTTTTCAGCAGTACCCATGGCCGGGCAACGTGAGGGAGTTGAGAAATGTGATCGAATCCATGGTTCTGCTCACGGAGGGGGAGGTTATCTCCAAAGAGGTTCTCCCGACCGAACTCAAAAGAAAGCGGTACAGAGAAGGAAGGGATCCGATACCCGTCGCGGGAAGGGTGGAATCCCCCGCTGAAGACGATGGGGGTGCCGTGGTCATTCCGCTGGATGAGGTTGAAAAAAATGCCATAATCGAAGCCTTGAAAGCAACGGGAAACAACAAGACAAAAGCGGCCAAGATGCTGGGTATCGGAGTGAGGACCCTCTACAGAAAGATCAAGGAATACGGATTACCGTAAGGTCGGCAAAGGGTCTGCCAAAATGACACGCCAGGCCATTTTGGCAGGCCTCATCGGTGTCTTTCCCTGATTGCCATCATCGGCATAAAATGTAAAAGCCATTTCTTTTCGGTATCTTGTGTTAATTTTTTTCTAAAGCAAATTGTGGCATGACTTTTGAAACTTATCACTACGCGGATACCTGGAGGATCTCGAAATGTTTGCGAGGGTTCTGCTCATAGTAGGCAGGAAAGAGATGGGAGATGAGATAAGGGAGCTCGTCGAGGAACTCGGTGTTTTCGGTATCGAAGCCGAGGTCTGCCTCGACCTTCTCGATTTTGGGCAGAAATGGGCAAAAGGCGGGTTTTCCATGGCGCTCATAGACCTAGATGACATACCCTACGGTGGATATGATCCGCTGGGGAACCTTCTGGACATTACCTCTTCGATCCCCTCGGTTTTTATGTCTGAAAGTGGGAGTCTGGAGCGGTGGACGCGGGCTCTGGAGTCTGGTGCCGTCGGTTTCGTCACCAGGCCCCTCCATCCGGAGACACTTTCACGGTTTATCGCACGGTTGATTACCAGAACGCCCAAAAAATAAAGAGCGGAGGTTTGCGATGTCAAAGATTATCGGTATTGACCTTGGTACCACGATGTCGGTTGTCGCGGTGATGGAGGGTGGGGAGCCCAAAGTCATCATCAATGAAGAGGGATCCAGGCTGACCCCGTCGGTCGTTGCTTTCGCAAAGGATGGGCAGGTTCTTGTCGGGCAGGTAGCGAAAAGACAGGCAATCACGAACCCGGACAATACCGTCTTTTCGATAAAGCGATTCATGGGACGGCGCCATGATGAGGTAAAGGAAGAAAAAGAGATGGTGCCGTACCAGGTACAGAGCGGGCCGAACAACGACGCTCGTATCCTGGTTGCAGGCAAGGATTACACCCCACAGCAGATATCGGCCATGGTCCTGGGGAAGCTGAAAAAAGCCGCAGAGGCATATCTCGGCGAGGAGGTCAAGAAAGCTGTCATCACCGTTCCTGCATACTTCAACGACTCGCAGCGGCAGGCAACCAAAGATGCCGGGACCATCGCGGGCCTCGAGGTGATGAGGATCATCAACGAGCCCACCGCTGCAGCACTGGCATACGGGCTGGACAAGAAGAAGAACGAGGTCATAGCGGTGTATGATTTTGGTGGTGGTACCTTCGATATATCCATTCTCGAGGTGGGAGAGAATGTGGTCGAGGTGAAAGCGACCAACGGGGATACGCACCTTGGCGGTGACAACATCGATCAGCGGGTAATCGACTGGATCATAGAGGAGTTCAGGAAGGACCAGGGAATAGACCTGTCCAAGGACAAGATGGCTCTCCAGAGGCTGAAGGAAGCGGCCGAGAAAGCAAAGATCGAGCTCTCGTCTGTTCTCGAGACGGAGATAAACCTGCCGTTTATCACCGCAGACGCTTCCGGACCGAAACACCTCAGCATGAAATTGACCAGGGCGAAGCTCGAAACCATGATTGAACAGATCGTTGAGCGTACCCTTGAACCCTGCAGGCTTGCCCTCTCCGATGCTGACTTGAAGGGAGATGACATCGATGAAATCATTCTCGTCGGGGGCTCCACCAGGATCCCCAAGGTTCAGGAGGCGGTCAAAAATTTCTTCGGAAAAGAGCCCCACAAGGGTGTGAACCCCGATGAAGTCGTTGCCCTCGGGGCGGCGGTTCAGGCGGGCGTCCTCGGCGGAGAGGTCAAGGACGTTCTCCTCCTCGATGTTACTCCTCTCTCGCTCGGCATAGAGACACTCGGGGGCGTAATGACCAAAATTACCGAGCGAAATACGACCATACCGGTCAAAAAGAGCGAGATATTTACCACTGCGGCCGACAACCAGACATCGGTGGAGATTCACGTTCTCCAGGGTGAACGTGAAATGGCAAGGGCCAACAGGACCCTCGGTCGATTTCACCTCGAGGGTATTCCCCCGGCACCCAGGGGAATCCCCAAGGTGGAGGTGACCTTCGACATTGACGCCAACGGGATTCTCAATGTTTCGGCGAAAGACCTCGCAACCAACAAGGAACAGAGGATAACCGTCACGTCCTCTACGGGACTAACCGATGAGGAGATCAAGAGGATGGTCGATGAAGCGGAAGTTCACTCTGAAGAGGACAAAAAGCAAAGGAGGATCGTCGAGGCCAGGAATAATCTCGACAACCTCATCTATAACATAGAGAAGACTTTGAACGAGAACCGTTCTGAACTGCCACCGGATGAAGTCTCAAAAGCAGAAGATGGGTTGAGCAGGGCAAAAGAAGTGCTGAAGTCGGATGACGAAGACGCCCTTCGCTCTGCTGCAGACGAGCTGATGAAGGAGGCCCACAAGATTGCGGAGATAATGTACAAGCAGGCAAAAACAGCCGAGCCGGAAGAAGGAGCCGGAGAGGCGACAGCGTCTCAGCCGTCCGGTGAGGGAGCGGCGGGCGATTCCGATGTTATCGACGCGGAGTTTGAAGATCAGGATAAGTCGAGTTCATGACGATAAAGACAAGAGGAGGTTCAGGTCATGGCTATCGTAAGGTGGTATGATCCTCTAAGGGAGCTTGCGCTAATTCAGGACAGGATGAACAGGCTCTTCGAAGAAAAATTTCGAGGCTCCCGGAAAAAGGAGGATGTCCCGGGAAAAGGCGTCTGGTCACCCTCTGTGGATATATGTGAAACGGATTCACAGGTGATGGTAACAGCCGAGCTTCCCGGGATAGGCCGGGATGATGTAAGCATCGAGGTCAAGGACGGGATCCTGACGATACGGGGCGAGAGGAAGTATCAGAAAGAGGTGGACAAGGAGCATTTCCATCTCATGGAGCGCGAGTATGGATCCTTTAGGAGATCCTTTTCCCTGAACTCCAAGATTGATCAGGAGAAGGTATCGGCTACGTTCAAAGATGGCGTCCTCGAGATCATTCTTCCGAAGAAAGAAGAGGTGAGACCCAAGAAGATAGACATCAACGCTGGGTAATCCAGGCGTTGAGGGTTTAATCTGCACCCTATTTTTTTTCGGTTCATCTTACTTAAAGCTGGACCGACAGGAAGTGGCGGATGGATTTTTCAAGGGACTATTACAAAATACTTGGCATCCCGGAAAGCGCCACGAAAGAGGAGATAAAGAGAGCGTTCAGAAGACTTGCGAAGAAATATCATCCCGACGTAAATCCGGGGAATGAGGAAGCGGAGAAAAAGTTCAAAGAAATAAACGAAGCTCATGATGTTCTATCCGACGAGAGCAAGAAAGCGCAGTACGATGCCGTGAAGAGGGGAGCCTTTTCCTCCGGCGGATTCGAGGGTTTTTCAGGGTTTGACTATCCCGGCGGAAGGGGAATGTCCTTCGACCTGGGAGACATATTCGGGGATATTTTCGGGCGTTCCGGACATGGTGAGTGGGGACCAACGCGGGGAAGAGATCTCGTGATCAGGGCCGAACTCTCTTTTCTGGAGGCGGCAAAGGGGACCGAAAGGGAGCTGAGCTACAGAAGGCGCGTGGAATGCCCTGACTGCGGGGGAGTAGGAATTCAGGCGGGTGCCCGATCCACCTGTGCAACCTGCGGGGGCAGCGGGCGGATGAAGCGCGGGGGAGGGATATTGGGTATAGCCCAGCCCTGTGAAAGTTGCAGGGGGGCAGGATTTACCGGTTCCCCCTGCGGGTCATGCATTGGCGCGGGGATGAAAGATGTCTCGGAAAGGATTAAGGTCAAAATCCCACCGGGCGCAAGCAGGGGAACGAAGGTGAGAGTTGCAGGAAAAGGAGAGATGGGCAGAGCTGGTGGAGGCTCAGGGGATCTCTACCTGGAAGTCGAGGTAGGAGCCCACCGGTTCTTCAAGAGAGAGGGATTCGATATATTCATGGAAGTTCCTCTCAATTACTCTGAGGCTGTTCTCGGGGCCACGATCGAGGTGCCGACCATAGACGGCACGGTGAAGGTGAAGATTCCCCCGGGTACCGAGAGCGGAAAGAAGATACGGTTGAAGGGCAAGGGCGCATACAAAAGCGGCGGGGGAAGGGGTGACCAGTATGTCGTGGTCAGGGTTGTCCTTCCCAGAAATCAGGACGAGGCGTACAGAAGACTTGTTAAAGAAATGGCAAAATGGGAAGATAATGATATAAGGAGTAGGTACTCAGAGTAGATCGGGGAACAGGTTTCGAAAAATGCAAGAATGGGGTGAACAGAGATGACGAGCACGTTTAGAACGGCAATACTTCTCAGCCTCCTGACGGGCCTTCTGCTGGTTATTGGGAGCTTGTTTGGCGGAAGACAGGGGATGCTCATCGCTTTTGTCTTTGCCATTCTCTTTAACTTCGGAAGCTACTGGTTTTCAGACAGGATCGTACTCGGCATGTACAGGGCCAAGGAGGCCGATGAAGGTGAGTATCCCCAGTTGTACCGCATCGTAAGGGAATTGACGCGGGCCGGTGGCCTCCCCATGCCCAAAGTGTGTGTGGTGCCGAATCCGACGCCGAACGCTTTTGCCACCGGGCGAAACCCGGAAAACTCTGCCGTGGCAGTAACCACGGGATTGCTCGGTTTGCTCACGGAGGACGAAATAGAGGGCGTTTTGGCCCATGAGCTTGCCCATATCAGAAACCGGGATACGCTGATACAGACAGTTGCTGCCACCCTTGCCGGCGCAGTCATGATGCTCGCCTCCATGGCACGATTCGCTGCAATATTCGGCATCGGCGGCAGAGACGACGACGGGGAAGGAGGAATTCTCGGGCTGCTGGCGGTGGCGATCTTTGCGCCGATTGCCGCCATGGTTATACAGCTGGGAATCTCACGGGGCAGGGAATATCTCGCCGATGCCTCAGGAGCGAAGCTATCCGGGAAACCCGAGAACCTTGCAAGCGCATTGAGAAAACTTGGAGGATACCGGCCCTCGCGCCCGATCGCGGCGAACCCGGCCACATCCCATCTGTTTATCGTCAACAATTTTTCCGGACGAAGGGCGTTCGGGGCTCTTTTCTCAACTCACCCGCCACTTGAGGAAAGAATACAGAGGCTGTCAAAAATGGCGGGAACGTCAGCTTGAGGGTAAAGAGCCATGATGGAGATCGCGTTCTACAGAGAGAGACTTACCGAGAAAGCACAGAAGATGCTTTCAAGTGCCATCGAGGAGTCCCAGAAGAGGCATCACTACTACCTCGGGCTCGAACACCTCTTCATATCCTTTTCGGGGGTTGAAAAGCAGCTCTTTCAGGACCTGGTAAAGAGCGTCGGCCTCGAGCCTGAGTCGGTAATATACAGCCTGAAGGAGTACTTGAGCATCTCGCGGCAATACCTGGGTGTGGGCATGAAGATCCCCCCTGCGACGAAACAGGTGTTTCGCATCGCGTGGGAAACCACACAGAGGAACAAGAGAAATCTCATCGAACCTCCCGATATTTTTCTTGCAATCTTCCACGAGACACATTCGATACCGGCAAGAATTTTCAAGAGTTACGGGGTCGATCCGCAGGCAGCCCTTTCGAAGTTCAGCATGCACCTGAAGACGCGGGAGGAAAAATACGAAGACCTCAAGAAGAGATACGAGCTTCCCACTAACCTTCGCACCTTTGGTGTGAACCTGAACCTGCTGGCAAGGGAGGGAAAAATTCCCCCCGTCATCGGAAGGGAAGATGAGATCGATATGATTCTCGAAATTCTCTGCCACAAGGACAGGTGCAATTCGGTGATGGTTACGGGGGATCCCGGTGTGGGTAAGACCGCCGTTGTGGAGGGCGTTGCGCTGCGCCTCGAGTTCGAGCCCCACAGGGTGCCCCCGCGGCTGAGAGGCCACCAGGTGGTCAACCTTCAGATGAACACGGTTGTCGCCGGTACGGTATTCAGGGGTATGTTCGAGGACAGGATCGAGAAGATCATAAATGAGCTCAGAGAGAAAAAGAACATAATTCTCTTTGTCGACGAGGCCCACACAATTATCGGGGCCGGGTCCGCCATGGGTGTTCCTTCCGATGCGGCGAACATATTCAAGTCCTCCCTGGCGCGGGGTGAAGTGCAGATGATAGGGGCAACGACCACGACGGAATACAAGGAAATTATCCAGGAAGACGAGGCTCTGTCGAGGAGGTTCAGAATCGTAAAAATCGACGAGCCCACCATAGAGGAAACGCGGGAGATACTCTACGGCCTCAAACCCCGTCTCGAGTCTAATTATGGCGTGGTGATAGACGATGAGGCAATAGAGATGGCTCTTTCCATGTCCAAGAGATATGCAAGGTCGCTGAGGCTCCCCGATAAGGTTATCAACTGGATCGATACGGCAGCGGTTAGGGTTGAAATCGAGAACAAGGACAAAGTCGTCACATCCGAGGATATCATCGGCGTGATATCGAAGGAGATCAAGACACCGGTAGACATAATCAAGCGGGATGTTGTGGACAGGTTCGCCCATATCGAGGAGGACCTTACGGCGAGAGTGGTGGGACAGATCGAGGCAATCCAGGCCGTGGGCAGGGCGCTGCGCCTGAACAAGGGGCCCCTGAAGGAAAATTATTACAAGCCGGACGGCGTTCTGCTTTTCCTGGGGCCGACGGGTGTGGGCAAGACGGAGATGGCAAAGGCGCTGTCACAATGCCTTTTCGGTGATGATCAGAAGATGGTGAGGGTGGATATGTCGGAGTACCGGGACGGCACCGTCTCGGTAGATAAACTTATCGGCATGCCCCGGGGAATCGTCGGCTCCGAGAGAGGCGGGATTTTGACGAATCAGATAAAAGACAACCCCTACACCGTGGTCCTCCTGGACGAGATCGAAAAGGCTGACCAGTACGTTCTCAACCTTTTCCTCCAGGTTTTCGATGAAGGGTGGCTCACCGACGGCAGGGGCAAAAAGGTATACTTCAGCGATTCGATCATAATCATGACGAGCAACCTGGGTGCCGGCGAGTATTCGAGGCTGACAAAGCCGCTGGGCTTTGACGTGGGAGATGCCAACTACGAATCGGTGAAAAAGAGCGTGATAAATCTCGTTGAGGAACGCTTTTCGCCCGAGTTTATAAATCGAATTGACGATGTGATCGTCTTCAGGTTCCTCCCGATGGAGGAGGTGAGGAAAATAGCGGAAATGTACCTGAAAACGATCAAGAAGACGATGGCCGAATACGGAAAGGACCTCCAGTACTCGGATGAATCTCTGGGTTTTCTCTCTGAAATCGGGTTCAGCATCAAATACGGCGCACGGTTTCTCAAGAGGACGATAGATGAGAAAGTGAAGATCCCGATAACGCTCATGTGGAATGAGTCGGACATGTTTTACCTCGATCTCGTTGAGGGGGATCTCGTGGTGAACCAAAAGGAGGTTGGTGTATAGATGGGTGATGAGAAGGAGAAGGGGTTCAGGGTTATCGACAAGAGGAGAATCGGAAGAGAGGACGCACCGGAAGAAAAAAGCGATGTCCCTCCCGTGGGGTCCAGGGCAGCTGAGGGGGCCAAGCAGGCAAAAGACGCGAGTCAAGAGCCGAAAAAGAGCGAAGGGCCCGCCGAAAAAACGGGTGGGAGCGGAGATTACGCCCGGGAGACCCCCCCCCGATACCACGAACCCGATTTCACCGACATCGTGAAGTCTTTTTTTATGCAGGCACTGGCCTCACTGGGCATGCTCGAAGGTGAGGGGATGACACCCGGGGAGCCGAATCTGGAGATTGCCAGGCAATATATCGACCTTCTCGGGGTCCTGGAGCGTAAAACGAGGGGAAACCTGTCCGAGGAAGAAGATTCATTGATCAAAGAATACCTTTCCCAGCTGAGGATGGTTTACGTGAAGGTTGCGCAGGGCGTATCGAATAATCCATAGATGAGGGGCGTCTACCCGATAAAAGGAGGTGGATTGCGATGAGGAAGGTAAGAATCGGTGTGCTCCTTCTGGCACTGGTGATTTTGGTTGGGCTGATTATTCACGGCAAAGATGGAAAATTGCTGGAAAAAACGGATGCTGCCTATATCGAGAAGAAGCCCGGCGAACAGAAAGAAAGCAACTTCAATCTTCCCACGAACATCCCGGAGCTCGTAGAGGGGGTGAAAGATTCCATCGTGAACATCAGCACCACGACCATCGTGAAGTTCAGAAAGCCGCAATTCAGAAGCCCTTTCTCCCGGGATCCCTTTGAGGAGTTTTTCGAGGATTTTTTCGGCAGGATGCCGAGGGAGCAGAAGAGGCGATCTCTCGGGTCGGGCTTTATCGTGTCGGGAGACGGGTTCATACTTACGAACAGTCACGTTGTACAGCGGGCTGACGAGATAACGGTGAAGCTGCACGACGGGAAGGAGTTCGAGGCGGAAATCATAGGGACCGATCCGAAGACGGATATAGCGCTTATACGGATAAGGAACGGAGATACCCTGCCAACGGTGGAGATGGGTGACTCGGATTCTCTGAAAGTGGGTGAGTGGGTCGTTGCGATAGGGAACCCCTTCGGCCTCGATCACACGGTAACGACGGGAATCGTGAGCGCGAAGGGAAGAGTCATCGGTGCGGGTCCCTATGATGATTTCATCCAGACAGACGCCTCCATTAACCCAGGAAACAGCGGCGGTCCCCTTTTCAACATGCATGGAGAGGTCGTTGGCATCAACACGGCCATCGTTCAGGGTGGGCAGGGGATCGGTTTCGCCATACCCGTCAACATGGCCAAGACCGTTTTCGCGCAGCTGAAGGAGCGGGGAAAGGTCGTTCGGGGGTGGCTCGGAATCTACATGCAGAGCATAACCGATGACATGGCGAAATCTCTCAACCTCGAGTCCAAGGACGGGGTGATCATCACGGAGGTGATGAAAGACTCACCAGCCGAGAGCGCCGGATTGAAAGAGGGAGATGTGCTGAAGGAATTCAACGCCAAGAAGATCGAGGATGCGCAGCAACTCCCTGCCATCGTTGCAGATACCCCACCTGGCACGAAGGTCAAGGTCGGGATAATAAGGGACGGTAAAGAGCAGACTGTGGAGGTAAAACTCGGAGAGATGCCCGAAGAGGTCACCATGGCAAAGACGGACATTATTGGGGACCTGGGACTGACCGTTCAGGACATCACCGAGGAAATAGCGAAGCACATGGAGATTGAGGACATGAAAGGGGTGATTGTCACCGGCGTGGCGTCGGGATCTCCCACCGATGATGCCGGTATTCGTGAGAGAGACATCATAAGGCAGGTGAACAGAAACCGCATCGGGAGTTTGAATGAGTTCAGGGAAGCCCTGAAAAAGGGTTCAGCTGATGACAGCGTTCTTTTTCTCGTCGAGAGAGGGGAAAGGAGAATGTACGTGGTTGTCAAAAAGCAATAGCCGGCACGAGCCCCTCCCGGCCCTGCCGGGAGGGTTTTTTTTTGTTGTTTTCATAATTGACGACGGTAAAAAAGAGGAGGTTTCTCCAGTGATTAGCATGGAGAGGTTTACCATAAAAACACGGGAAGCCATAGAAAAGGCGAGAAACCTGTCAGATTCCCGGGGGCACCAGTTCATCGACAGTGCCCATCTGATCCACGCTTTGTTGTCCGAAAAAGAGAGCAGTGCGCGCGATATCGTGAAAAAAATCGGGATCTCCCCTGAGAGGGTCGTGTCAGAAATTGACGGGGCGCTCGAAAAACTTCCCAGGGTTTCAGGGGTTACACAGAAATACATCACCCCTGAAATGGAAAAACTGCTCGATCTTTCCTTACGGGAGATGGAAGCGCTCAATGACGAATATATTTCCGGCGAGCACGTTCTCCTGGGGGCAATCCATAAGGAGAGCGGATCCGTTGCAAAAATTCTTGCCGGCCAGGGGGTATCCAGGGAGGCGGTCCTGAAGGCCCTTTCGGAAATGAGGGGGAGCATGCGGATAACCGATGAATCTCCGGAGGACAGGTACAGGCCACTGGAAAAATACGGAAAGGATCTTACCGACCTTGCGAGGGCAGGAAAACTCGACCCCGTAATCGGGAGGGATGAGGAGATAAGAAGGATAGTCCAGGTGCTCTCGAGGAGGACGAAAAATAACCCCGTTCTCATCGGTGAGGCCGGTGTGGGAAAAACCGCTATCGTGGAGGGACTTGCAAGGAGGATTCTCGCAAAGGATGTGCCGGAGTCTCTGAAGGAGAAGAGAATCATAGCCCTTGACATGGGGGCCCTGGTTGCGGGGGCAAAGTTCAGAGGTGAGTTTGAGGAGAGACTAAAAGCGGTGATCAAGGAGGTCGTCGATTCCGGGGGGGATATCATCCTCTTCATAGACGAGCTGCACACGGTTGTTGGGGCAGGCAGTGCCGAAGGGGCCATCGATGCTTCAAACATGCTGAAGCCCCCCCTTGCACGGGGGGAACTGAGATGTATCGGAGCAACGACTCTCGATGAGTACAGGAAAAACATCGAGAAGGACCCGGCCCTCGAACGGAGATTTCAGCCCGTCATGGTGACGGAACCGACCGTCGAGGGCACCATTGCTATCCTCCGGGGTCTCAAGGAACGGTACGAGGTTCACCATGGGGTCAGGTTCAGGGACTCGGCCCTGATCGCTGCCGCCGTTCTATCCCATCGCTACATCTCCGACAGATTTCTCCCCGACAAGGCGGTCGATCTCATTGATGAGGCAGGGTCCAGGCTGAGAATAGAAATTGACAGCAAACCGACCGAAATAGATGAGATCCAGAGGAAGATCATGCAGCTCGAGATGGAGAAAAAGGCTCTGTCGCGAGAAGATGACGCCGCATCGCGGGAGAAACTGGGTCGATTTGAAACGGAGATCCAAAAGTTACGTGGCGAGATGGAAGAGCTCACCGGGCAATGGCAAAAAGAAAAGGGGATAATATCCCGTGTTCAGGAGATCAAAGAAAAGATCGAATCGAACAAGAACGAGATAGAAATAGCCGAGCGGGAGGGTGACCTCGAGCGGGCATCCAGGTTGAATTACGGAGTTTTGCCCGAGCTCATGCGGGAGCTGGGCCGGGTGCAGGAAGAGATCGAGGGGTTGTCCGGGGAAAGAAGATTTCTGAAGGAGGAGGTTACCGAGGATGACATTGCGGAAATCGTCTCGACGTGGACGAGGATACCCGTTACGAGGTTGCTGGAGTCGGAGTCCATCAAGCTCCTGAAAATGGAGGAAAAGCTCATGGAGCGGGTGGTCGGTCAGGATAAGGCGGTGGAACTTGTTTCAAACGCCGTGAGAAGGGGGCGTGCCGGCCTCAAGGACCCGGGCCGCCCGATAGGATCTTTTGTATTTCTCGGTCCCACGGGAGTCGGGAAGACGGAGCTTGCCAGGGCCCTGGCCGAATTTCTCTTCGATGAAGAGAGCGCGATGGTGAGGATCGACATGTCAGAGTATATGGAAAAACACTCGGTGGCCCGGCTGATAGGCGCTCCGCCCGGATACGTGGGCTACGAGGAGGGGGGACAGTTGACGGAAGCGGTGAGAAGAAGGCCCTACACGGTCATACTTTTCGACGAGATCGAAAAGGCCCACTCGAGCGTCTTCGATATATTCCTTCAGGTACTCGATGATGGGCGTCTTACCGACAACCAGGGCAGAACCGTGGATTTTAAAAACACTGTTATAATTATGACGTCAAACGTGGGAAGCCACATAATCCAGGAATGGGCGGAAAAGGATTTTGACCGGGGCGGAGAACTGGTTCTCGAAGAGTTGAAGAGACATTTCAAGCCGGAATTTCTCAACAGGATCGACGAGACGGTTCTATTCAGAAACCTTGGAAAGGATGACCTGGTCAAAATTGTCGATATTCAGCTCAAAAGTGTTGAGGCACTCCTGAAGGACAGGAATATATCGATACACCTTACGGGAGGTGCAAAGAAGTTCATCGTGGAGAGCGGATGGGATCCCGTGTTTGGGGCAAGACCCCTGAAAAGGGCTATCCAGAAACATGTGCTCGATGTCATCGCTCACAGGATCATCTCCGGCGAGATCCCCGAAGGTGCAGTCGTCAGCGTTGACCGGGGTGAAGAGGGATTGCGCTTTTCGATTGAGAGTTGACTGCCGTTCTGAAGAGATTATTCCTTGACAAAAGATGTGTGAAAATTAAAATAGTTTAAAAAACAGCGTTTGATAATCAGGTGAATAAATTTAAGAGAGTAAACATCCTCGCTCCGGCAAAAATCAATCTTTATCTTTACGTATTGCATAGGAGAAGCGATGGTTACCATGAGATTGTGAGTCTCATGGTGCCGGTTTCCCTGTTCGATCTGATTTCAATTTCCCAAAAACAGAGGGGCATCGAAGTTTCATGCGATGGCAACTTCAAAGTTCCTGAGGGAGAGGAAAATATAGCCTTCAGGGCCGCCGATCTGTTTTTTCAGCACTATTCCCTGTCCGGGGGGGTGAAGATAGAAATCGACAAGAATATTCCCGTTTCTTCCGGGCTCGGAGGCGGAAGCAGTGATGCGGCCGCTGTCTTGAAAGGGTTGTCCCTGCTTTTCCTTGGCGAGATGAGAGCAGGGGACCTCATGGGTCTTGCTCCGGAGATAGGTTCCGATGTGCCCTTTTTTATCTTTCCCGGTCCCTCAGTAGTGGCGGGAAGGGGAGAAAAGGTGAAAAAAATTCGGTTCGGAAAAAGGTTTCATGTTCTCATTGTGAAGCCCGATGTGTCAGTGAGCACAAAAGCCGCCTACAGGATGCTTGATAGGGGTGGTGAACCGGTTGTTTTTGACTGCCCGCAGCCCGACATGATAAACTCTCTCGGCGATCTTGAGGGTTTTTTGCGCAATGATTTTGAGGATGTGATATTTCAGCGGTATCCTGAGTTAGGGGTGGTAAAGGAAAGACTGCTCGCTCTGGGAGCAGGAGCTGCCCTTTTGAGCGGATCGGGTTCATCGGTGTTTGGACTATATGAAAGAAAGGAGGATGGGGAGAGGGCGCAGAAAGATTTCGACGGTAATGAAGGTTTTTTTTCCAAGCTGGTGAGCAACTTTTAGAGATCAAATGAGGAGGGGGAGATGGACATTACCGAGGTGAAAGTGTTTCCCGTGCAGAATGATGAGAGGTTGAAAGCGTACGCCACGATTATTTTCGATGACTGTTTTATCGTCAGGGACCTGAAAATAATCAAAGGAAACGAGGGGCTTTTCGTTGCCATGCCGAGCAAAAAGAGAAAAGATGGGACCTACAGGGACACTGCCCATCCCTTGAACAACGAAACGCGCTCCATGATTGAAAAGGCGGTGCTCACTGAATATGAGAGTGAGTTGAAAAACCTTGACGAGCAGCCGACGATGTGATGAATGTGCACTTTTCGGCTTGACTGGGGGGTCGTCTAAGGGCAGGACAGGGGCCTTTGGAGCCTCTAGTGGAGGTTCGAATCCTCCCCCCCCAGCCACTTTCTTTTTGTTGTTGAATATCTATCTTTTTGGTGTATAATAGCCAACCTTCGGGATATCCCGTTGAGGAAACAGTCGATGAACAATCTTAAAGTGTTTTCAGGAAATGCCAACAGGGATCTTGCAAAGCGTATTTGCGACTATCTCGGCATCGGTCTCGGCGAGGCGGCGGTAAAGCGATTCAGCGACGGAGAGCTAAACGTGGATATCGGGGAGAACGTTCGCGGTATGGATGTATTCCTCATTCAGCCGACCTGTCCACCCGTCAACGAGAACCTCATGGAGATACTTGTCATGACCGATGCCCTGAAGAGGGCTTCTGCAAACCGGATAAATGCCGTCATACCCTATTACGGGTACGCCCGGCAGGATAGGAAAGTTGCCCCGAGAACGTCCATCACGGCGAAACTCGTGGCTGACCTTCTTTCGGCAGCAGGAATTTCCCGGCTTCTTACGATGGATCTCCACGCAGGCCAGATACAGGGTTTTTTCAATATACCTGTCGATCACCTGTATGCGTCACCGGTGATCCTTGCCTATTTACGGGAGGCCTATCAAAATGAAATCGTTGTCGTTTCCCCTGATGCTGGGGGGGTCGAGAGGGCACGAGCGTTTGCAAAGAGGCTCGATGCCACGCTGGCCATTATTGATAAGCGCAGGGTCGGCCCGAATGTGGCCGAGCTCACGAAGATCATCGGTGACGTGAGAGGAAAGATTGCCGTGATACTCGACGACATGATCGATACGGCGGGAACCGTCTGTCAGGCCGTCGATGCCCTCCTCAACGATGGCGCAAGGATGGTGTGCGCCTGTGCCACGCACCCGGTTTTATCCGGGCCCGCGATAGAGAGGATTACGGCTTCAGCATTGCAGGAAGTTTTGGTTACCGATACTATTCCCCTCAAACGCGATGCCGCCCAGTGCGGGAAGATAAAGGTCCTGTCGGTGGCGGATCTTCTTGGAGAAGCTATCAAGAGGATACATTTCAACGAATCGGTGAGTTATCTCTTTGTTTAGCGCTCACATATCTGGAGGAAACATCCAATGGCTGTTTACGAGTTGAATGCAGAAATGAGGAAGGAGTCGGGCAAGGGAGTCGCGAGAAGGTTGCGCTCCATCGATAAGGTACCGGCGGTTATATACGGGCTCGGCAGACCCTCCCGACACCTGACGGTTGAAAAAAAAGATGTGGAAAAGTATCTCAGGGATGTCAGCGGAACCACCCTGCTCCTGTTGCGGGTAGATGGGGGGAAGGAAGAGGCCTACGCGATTGTCAAGGATTACCAGGTTGATCCGACAAGAGATACGGTTATCCACATCGATTTCCTGGAAGTGGACCTTGCCAAAAAGACAGTTGTCGAGGTCTCACTGTCCTTTTCGGGAAAACCCAAGGGAGTGGAGATGGGTGGCACACTGGAAATATTGAAAAGAGATATCGAGGTCGAGTGCCTTCCTTCAAAGATTCCCGATACGATAGAGGTCGATGTCTCTTCCCTCGATATTGGTGATGTCCTCCACCTGGAAGAAATTTCCCTTCCCGAGGATGTGGTTTCCATGGAGGATGTAAAGCTCCCTGTGGCTTCGGTGAAGATGATCGAGGAGGAGGTCGAAGAGGTTCCCGAGGAAGAGGTCGAAGAGGAGGTGGCGGCAGAAGCGGAAGCACCTGATGAGGTATCGGGTGAGGATACTGAAAAGGATTAAAGGTTTCAGGAAAGAGGAATACTCCCTTTTCATATTTGGCCTGGGGAATCCGGAAAAAAAATACGGGAAATCCCTTCACAATGCCGGCTTCATGGTTCTTGACCTCATGGCAGAGGAAGAAGGCATTTCCTTTTCAAGAATGGTGGGAAACACATTGTGCGCTTCGCTTGAGGTGGAACCGGCGGGAAAGGTTTTTATCGGCAAACCGCAGACCTTTATGAATCTGAGCGGAGAGGCGGTCAGGTATTTTTACCGCCGTCACCGTTTCGCCGCTGACCGTTTGATCTTGCTCCATGATGACATGGATATCGAGCCGGGCAGGATCAAGATAAAAACAGGAGGGGGATCGGGGGGACACAGAGGCGTGGAGTCGGTGATTCGTGCCATCGGAAACGCCGATTTTACGAGGGTTAAAGTCGGTGTCGGCAGGCCTCCGGCGGGTGTCGATCCCACAGACTACCTTCTCTCCCCTCCTCTGTACGAGGAGGAGGAAGATTTTTATGGTGGGGTCGCCCATGCATACGATGCTATAATGATGTCTTTAAAAAAGGGTGTAGAAAGGGCAGCTGGTTACTATAATTCGTCCATACCGTACGAGAAGAACTGAATCTTCTCCTTGCTGCGGGTAGAGTGTGCCCGTGGCTGCGAATCCACAAGGAGGTGGCTGCATGAACAGGTACGAAACGGGGCTCATTTTCGATCTAGACATGGAGGAGGAAGAGAGAAGCCTCTTTGTCGAGCGCCTGGAAAAAATCATTGGAGATTTTTCAGGCGAGGTTTTCGACAGGGAAGACTGGGGTGTCCGAAGGCTTGCCTACAGAATACTCAAGAAAAGCAGCGGTCATTATCTCTTTCTCCGGTACAACGGTGAGAGGGGGGTCGTTGAGGAACTCGAGAGGGTTATGGGTTTGAACGAGAGGATCCTGAGATATCTCACGACCAGGTTCGAAAAAGACATCAAGGGCAAATACCCCATACCCCCCTCTATCGATGAGTTTCTCGACAGGGACATTACCGAACTCCAGACTCTCAGGGCTCAGTGGAGGAGGGGCGCCGCTGCTCCGTCCGGCGCTGACCAAAAAGGGGAGGAAAAAGAAGACCGGGTAAAGAAGACAGAGGAAAAAGAAGTCCAGGTAAAAAAGGCGGAGGAAGAAGAGGCACAGGTGAAAAAGGCGGAGGAAGAAGAGGCACAGGTGAAAAAGGCGGAAGAAGAAGAGGCACAGGTGAAAAAGGCAGAGGAAGAGGATGCACAGGTAAAAAAGGCGGAGGAAGAAGAGGCACAGGTGAAAAAGGTGGAAGAAGAAGAGGCACAAAGGGAGGTCAAGCCCCGGGCGGCTGATGAGCCGGAAGCAAAGAGGGGTGAGGAAAATGGTAACGACGAGGAATAAGACAAGAAGGGGATGAGGCGATGGTCAGATTTAACAAGGTGATTGTAGGGGGTAACCTGGTGAGAGACCCGGAAATTCGGTTTCTGCCATCAGGGCTGTCGGTGACGAATTTTACCGTTGCCGTCAATCGCTCGTACCGTCAGGAGAATGAGCAGAAAGAGGAGGTATCCTATTTCGACGTTGTAGTGTTCGGGAAGCAGGGCGAGAGTTGCGCCGAATACCTTTCGAAGGGAAGGGCAGTTCTCGTGGAAGGAAGGCTCAGGCAGAGAAGGTGGGAATCGGAAGAAGGACAGAGGCGAAGCAAAATTGAGATAGTAGCACAGCAGGTCCAGTTCCTGGGACCCGCCAGGGAAGGGAGCAAGGTCGGGCAGAAGAGACCGGACACGGATATCGAGGCGGCAGACGAGGATATCCCCTTTTAGCTTAGACGGGAATACGAACAATGGAGGGAAGAAGATATGGCGAGCAGCAGGCCGAGGAAATTTCAGAGAAGACGGTTCCAGAGGAAAAAATTTTGCAGGTTCTGCGCAAATAAAGAGTTGATTATCGATTACAAGAATATTGCAACGCTCAGGCATTTCATAACGGAAAGAGGCAAGATCATCCCCCGGAGGATTTCCGGCACCTGTGCGAAACACCAGAGGGCTTTGACGCGGGAGCTGAAGAAAGCCAGGCTCATGGCTTTAATTCCCTTTACGACGACACAGATCAGGTAGAATGGGGGAAAGGGATGAAGATTATTCTCACGAAGGATGTGGCGAACCTCGGGAGCGCCGGTGATATCGTCGATGTGGCAGACGGTTACGGGAGAAACTTTCTCATTCCGAGGAATCTCGCTGTTGTTGCAAATACCAAGAACGTGAAGATGCTCGAGCATCAGAAGAGGATGGTCGAGGCGAAACTGAGCAAGGAATCTGAGAAGGCGAAAACCCTCGTTGAAAAAATAGATGGACAGGAAGTGGTGGTGCGCGCAAAAGTGGGCGAAGAGGGAAAGCTTTTTGGCTCTATCACTTCGGCCGACATCGCCGAGGGGCTGAGCAAGCTCGGGTTCGAAATTGACAGGAAACAGATTGCCCTGGATTCGGCCATCAAGTCTGTGGGCGAGTTTCGGACGAAAATCAGAGTTTCATCAGGCCATTTTGCAGAGATTACGGTAACTGTTATCCCCGGAGAGTAAACGGTATGGATCCATGCAGGACCTGAAAGACCAAAAGATCAAAGTCCCGCCTCACAACCTTGAAGCCGAGCGTTCGCTGCTGGGCAGCATCCTTCTGAATTCAGAGGTATTGCCGTCTGTCATCGAGATGCTGAGGCCGGCAGACTTTTACAGCAATAATCACTCCAGGATCTTTGACTCCCTTCTGTCTCTTTTCGAAAAAAACGAACCGATCGACATTCTGACTCTCAAAAACAGCCTCGCCTCGAGGGGCGTTCTTCAGGAGGTCGGCGGGGATTATTATCTTTCCGATATTGTCAACAGCACCGTGACATCGGCCAACGCCTCAACATACGCGAAGATAGTGAAAGAGAAGGCGATGCTGAGAACCATGATCAGAACTGCCGAGTGGATCGTCGAGTCTGGCTACGGCGGGGTTGAAGACGCCGAGGAATTTCTCGACAAGGCAGAGACGGATATCTTCAGGGTGTCGGAACAGAGGGCCACCACGTCGTACCATCAGATGAGGGATATGGTAAGCATGGTCCTGAAGGAAATTGAAGGCCTGACGGAGGATAGAAAGCTCACCAGGGGCGTGCCAAGCGGCTTTACCGACCTCGATGGAACGACCCTCGGGTTCCAGCCATCGGACCTGATAATTATCGCGGCCCGGCCCGGTATGGGCAAGACGGCTTTGAGCCTCAATATCGCCCATAACGCAGCTGTGAGGGGGAAAAAGGGGGTAGCCATTTTTTCCCTGGAGATGAGCAAGGAGCAGCTGGCAATGAGATTGCTCTGCTCTCATGCCAGGGTCGATCTTTTTCGGCTCCGCTCAGGAATCCTGAAGAGTGACGAGTACTCGGCGATCGCGAAGGCCGCGGGCATTCTCGCCGATGCCCCCATCTATATCGATGACTCTCCCGGTATCTCCTCCCTCGAGTTGCGTGCGAAAGCAAGACGGCTCAAATACGAACTGAAAGAGGGTCTCTCTCTTATCGTGGTAGATTATCTCCAGCTGATGAGGGGGAGAGGGGGGGCGAATACCCGGGAACAGGAGATATCGGAGATCTCCAGATCGCTGAAATTTCTCGCGAAGGAATTGAACATTCCGGTAATCGCCATTTCCCAGCTAAACAGGGCCCTCGAGGCGCGGGATGACAAAAGGCCGCGCCTTGCCGATTTGCGGGAATCGGGAGCCATAGAGCAGGACGCTGACCTGATACTCTTCATCTACCGCGACGAGCTGTACAAAAGGACAGAGATCCGGGAAGAAGACAAGGGAAAGGCCGAGGTCATCATAGGAAAGAATAGAAACGGGCCCATCGGCAAGGTCGAGCTGGTCTTTTTGAAGGAGTATACCCGGTTTGAAGATTTAGCAAGGGGATACTGATGGGCAGGACCATCCCCTGAGTTGCACCTTTACCCGCCGATGAACCACCGCCCGTCGAGAGAGCGGAATCCGCCAAGAAGTCCCTCTTCGAGTTTTTCCTTCGCGTACACGATGGCAGTCTGGAGATCATCACCCTTGACGAGACGGGCGAGTATCATTGATGAGAGGGCGCAGCCCGTGCCGTGGAAATCCTTTTTCTGTATAGCCCTTCCGGGAAATACCGCCATGCTCCCCTGATGGAAGAGACAGTCCATTCCCCGTTGCCTTCCCTCACCTCCCGTGACGAGAATCGCCGTCGCCGATTTTTCGGAAAGCTGCCTTCCCAGGGACTCTTTCGTCCTCCCCTTGAGGCCCAACAGGGATGAGAGCTGTGTGAGTTCCCGCCGGTTGGGGGTTACCAGCGTGCAGTGAGGCAGGATTTTTTCGAGAATCTTGAGTGCATTGCCCGGCGTAAGGGGCGTGCCGAAGGTAGAGTGAAGAACCGGATCCCAGACGACAAACGGCAGCTGAAGGTCCCGCAGGATACGGAAAATTTCCCGTGCGATCCCGGGTGAGGATACCATGCCGATTTTCACTCCATGCGGCGTGAACGTATCAAGAAGGGCCTCGAGTGACCTTCTGAAGTAATCGCGCGATACCCTTTCGATCTGTGTGACTTTTTTCCCTGTCTGCACGGTGAGCGCTGTCGGTACTCCCAGCGGGTGGACCTTTTCCGCTTTCATGACAGATACATCCGCAAGGAGCCCGGCCCCCCCGGTGGGGTCGAGACCTGACAGAAGGAGGACGGTCTTTCGGGTCACGTCTTTTTTCCTAATTCCCGCTTTTTTTCTTGCCGATCTTCAGCTTGTCGATCTTTTTATGAAGGGTGTTCCTGTTGATTCCCAGTACTTTTGATGCTTTTATCTTATTTCCCTTTGTCGCTTTCAGGATGATCTTTATCAGGGGTTTTTCCACCTGGTTCATGAACATCTCATACAGACCTGTCTCCGATTCGATCTCCCGCCCCATCTTTTCCACGAACCCCTTCGTTTTCAATTCCACGAGTTTTTCCAGGGAAAGGTCCTGCACGACCTTTTCGGCAAACTGGGTAAACCCTCTGTCGGGATGCAAGGACTGGAGAATATCTTTTTCCGTCATTGTATCGCCTTTTGCGTTTATGCAGGCCTTCATGATGAGATTTTCCAGTTCGCGGACGTTTCCGGGCCAGTCGTGTTTGCCCAGTTCGGATATCGCACCTTCCGTCAGGTCTTTCTCGTTGCCAGTCAGGTGAAGGGAATATCTTTTCGCCATGTACCGGGCGAGCAGGGGGATATCCTCTTTTCGCTCGCGAAGCGGCGGGATATATATCTGGTATACGTTGAGCCTGTCGAAGAGGTCGCTCCTGAACTGCCCCTTTTGAACGAGCTCTTCGAGATTTTTGTTCGTGGCGGTGATTATTCTGCCGCTGAACTGCTTGAGGGTGGTGCTTCCGAGACGGTAAAACTCCTTTTCCTGGATGAATCTGAGGAGCTTGGCCTGGAGATGGGGCGGGGTATCTCCGATTTCGTCGAGGAACAGAGTGCCTCCAGAGGCCGCTTCGATCATTCCCGGTTTGCTCGTTACCGAGCCGGTGAACGAGCCCTTTTCGTATCCGAATATCTCCGCCTCCACCATCTCCTTCGGGATCGCAGCCATGTTTACCGGTACGAACTTTTTCTGGTCCACATGGGAGAGTTCGTGGATGGTTCGCGCAACGAGCTCTTTTCCCGTTCCCCGCTCGCCCGTGATGAGCACCGTAATGTCCGTTGTGGAGATTTTGCCGATTTGCTTGTAAAGGTCAATGATCGGCCTCGAGGTTCCAACTATTTTTTCCTGGTAGAGATAGTCTTCGCCATATTCTGCGCCTTTCTTCGCTTTATCTCCGGCCCTCGATTGATTAAAAGCCTGGTCCAGGATCTTTTCGATCTCATCGAGGTCGAAAGGCTTCGTGAGATACTCCATCGCTCCAAGTGATGCTGCTTTCGCTGCCGGTTCCGGGCTCTTGACGGCGGTCATGACGATGAACCGGGGGGCGTTGAGGCTTTTGACCGCCGTTTCCATTACCGTCAGGCCGTCGATTTCCGGCATGCGTATATCGATAAATATGAGCAGGTAGTCGGTGGTGAGAATCTTCTCGAGGGCTTCTTTCCCGTTTTCCGCCTCGTCCACCTCGAAACCCTTTTTCCTGGCAGTTTCCGATACGACCCACCTGATGGAGCTGTCATCGTCGGCGATCAATATCCTGTTGTCGTCCAATTCACGCCTCCTCCTTTTTCAAAGGAAGGTAAACTTTGAAAGCTTTCCCTTCTTCGGAGAGCTTTACCCGTATAGAGCCCCCCTGGGAAGTCACGGTGTTTTTAACGAAAAAGAGCCCCATGCCCGCTCCTCCCGGCTTGTTCGTGTAGAAAGGGAGGAAGAGAAAGGGGACATCCTCTTCTTTGATCTCTTTTCCCGTATCGAAAAATTCTACCTCAATAAGATAGCTTTTGCTCTCTCCTTTTGCTTCGTAGACCAGGTCTTCGTGTAGTTTCAGCGTGACTCTTATCGTACCCTGTACATCGATTGCTTCAACAGAGTTTTTTAAAAGATTCGTGAATGCCCTGAACAGAGCATCGGTGTCGCAATGAATCCTGGGAAGCGAGGTGTCAGCTATTATGTTGATTTTGATATGTTTTTTTGTTTCCGATATGTGGGATTTGACGAGCTCGATAGCCTCCGTCAACAGTTCGAGCAGATCGGCATCGTGCTTGCTTTCGATCTGCCAAGGAGACAGGAGGCCATCGAGAAACCTTGCAATCCTGTCTGTTTCCCTGAGGATGACGTGGGCATGATTCCTGAAGGGGGAAGTTTTTTCCAGGTTCTTAAGGAGCATCTGTGCGGCTCCCTTTATCCCCCCGAGGGGATTTTTTACCTCGTGGCTGATCCCCCTCCATATGATCTCGTAGTTGCTGCTTTCCACCTTTTCATCGCCGATGAACTTTTCCGCAATACTTTCCTCTTTTTTCCTGAAAGAGATCAGGGAGAAGCGTTCTCTGCCCCCGGGTGCCATGAGCTGGGCGAGCTCCATATAATCGATGGGAATTTTATCCCCTGACCTGCTCTTTATGGCGATGTCGAATATTATAATCCGTTTGCCGCCGAAAGACTCTCTGAAGCATTTTGAGAAATTGTCTATTTCTCCGAACAGTTCCTGTGCGCTTTTTTTAGAGATATTTTTGTATGAGTCCTGAAGGGTTTCTTCGGCCGAGCTGTTTGCGTAGACAATGGTTCCCCGGTCATCGGCTACGAGTATTGGTACCCCCAAGGCTTCCGGTATGCTCTCAACGATGCTTTTTAAAGTAGCTCTCGATTTCACTTTTCATTTCCTCGGAGTCGTTCACTTTGCTGATTCTTCTTCTGAAGCCTGCAGACCCGGGGAGGTCCCTCGTGTACCAGGTAATCTGTTTCCTGAAAAAGGTCGGCGCTTTTTCTCCGTAAAAGGCGTAAACCTGATCAAAATGGTCGAGGATTACATCCGCCAGGCCCGGAAATTCACTTTCCGAAGTACCATTCATGAATTGCCGGATTTCGGAAAAGATGAGAGGGTTTCTCAATGCCCCTCTTCCTACCATGATGGCATCACATCCCGACATTTCCCTGACGAGAACGGCGTCTCTTGCCGTTTCGATTCCCCCGCTTGCGATAACGTGGGGTGCCGTCGACATCTTGCAAATGGCAGCGGTTTTTCCGTGATCCGCTTTCCCTTCCATACCCTGGGACACGGTGCGGGGATGCACGGCAATCGCGTCTGCACCGCTATCGGCAAGGGAACTTGCAAAATCCACGTACGAGTTGTCCTGTTCGTCCCAGCCGGTCCTTATCTTGACGGAGAGGGGTATGCGAATGTTGTTTTTAACCCTCTTTACAATCATGGAGGCACGCCTTATGTCCCTCATGAGCAGGGCCCCGGATCCGGTTTTTAATATTTTTTTCATCGGACATCCCATGTTGATGTCGACGAAATCGAAACCGAGTTCCTCCCCGATAGATGCTGCATCGGCCATGATACCCGGATCGTTACCGAACAACTGGATACCGATCGGCTTTTCCGGGGGCAAAAAGTATACGTATCGACGCTTTGTTTTCGAAAATAGTGGTGATGTGAGGCCGATAGCATTTACCATCTCCGTGAACACTGCGTCAGCCCCGAGCTTTCTGCATATCCGCCTGAAAGGGCTGTCGGAGAATCCCGCGAGAGGGGCCAAAAAGGTTCGCTGTTTGTCGAAATGGAACATTTTTTTTCTCTGCCGTCTCCCCGGCAGATTTTATTGTACCGATATTTCCTTGCAAATAAAGGATATTTAATATTATATTTTTTTATACCCGGAATGATAAAAGAGACAAAGAGGATACGCTATGCCTGATGGAGCAGCCATACTGGACAAGGCGACTTCCTTTGAAGAGTCAAAAATAGTCAAAGCCATGGGTATATACCCCTTCTTCAGGGAAATCTCTTCCGCGCAGGACCCTGTGGTCAGGATAGGGGGAAAAGATGTTGTCATGCTCGGGTCGAACAGCTATCTTGGCCTCACCACCCATCCCGAGGTTAAAAAGGCTGCAGTCGATGCGATAGGAAAATATGGAACCGGGTGCGCGGGTTCCAGATTTTTAAACGGTACCCTCGATATTCACCGGAAACTGGAAGAGGAGCTCGCCCAGCTCGTTGGAAAGGAGAAGGCGCTTGTTTTCTCCACAGGATTTCAAACGAACTTAGGGACGATATCGGCTCTTGCCGGGAAGGGTGAATACGTCATCACGGACAAGCTAAACCACGCCAGCATAATCGACGGTGCGCGGCTCAGTTTCGGCAAGATCGTCAAATTCAATCACAATGACATGGAGGATCTCGAGAGATCCCTCGAGTACCTTCCCCGTGAAAAGGGGAAGCTCATGGTTGTCGACGGCGTGTTCAGCATGGAAGGGGATATAGCAAATCTTCCCCAGATAGTCCCGTTGTGCAAGAAATACGGGTCTGCCCTGATGGTGGACGATGCGCACGGCATCGGCGTTCTGGGCAAGAACGGTACAGGAACTTCGGACCATTTCGGCCTGGCCGACGATGTGCAGATTATCATGGGTACCTTCAGCAAGTCCCTGGCCTCCCTTGGGGGATTTATTGCTTCGGACGAAGACACGGTCGAATATCTCATGCATGTTTCGAGGGCCCTCATGTTCAGCGCCAGCATTCCCCCCGCCAATGTCGCTGCGGTGAGAGCGGCGCTGAAGATAATGTTGCGGGAACCGGAACGGATCGAAAAACTCTGGGAAAATACGGGGAGAATGAAACAGGGCCTCGAGCAGCTCGGATTCGATACGGGCAAATCCGAGACCCCCATTATCCCCGTCAGGATCGGGGATACGGTGCGGACTTTTTCTGCCTGCATCAAGCTGCAGGAGGAGGGTGTTTTTGTGAACCCCGTCGTTGCCCCCGCTGTTCCTGAAGGTGATTGCCTGATACGGGTGAGCTTGATGGCAACCCACAACGTGGAGCACATAGATGCTGCTCTGTCAAAGCTTGAGAAGGTCGGGCGGGAACTCGGGGTAATATAGGGGGCCGCAGTTGAGAATTGTCGCGGTTAATCCCTTTTCCCGAAGAGACCTCCTGAGGTTCATAAAGTTTCCCCTCCTGCTCTATTCCAGCTCTCAATTTTACGTTCCCCATCTCACCTACGAAAGAATGAACTTTTTCAACCCGCGGAAGAACCCTTTCTTCAGACATGCCAGCGTGGAATATTACCTTGCCCTGTCGGGGAAGGGGGAAGTTATCGGGCGTGTCACCGCGCACATAGACTGGAACTATGTGGACTACCACACTGAAAAGAAGGGGTTTTTTGGCTTTTTCGACTGTGTCGACAACCCCGATGTTGCCCGCGCTCTTCTGGACAGAGCCTCAGACAGCCTCCGGGAAAAAGGGATGGAGGGTGTCATCGGCCCGGTCAGTTTCAGCACAAACGATGAGGTGGGAATCCTCGTGAAGGGTTTTGAAAGCCCACCCTCTATCATGATGCCCTACAATTTCCGCTATTACGGAAGGCTTCTGGAGGAGTGCGGTTTCCAAAAAGCCAAGGATCTTTACGCCTACTTTACCGAGTATGACGGAACGACTCCGGAAGCGATTGTGCGGGTGAGTGAGAGGATGAAGAGGAGGACGAAAGTCACCCTGAGAAAGCTCGACATGAAAAACTTCCAGGAAGATCTCAAGATTGTCTCCCGGATATACAATTCTGCCTGGGAGGATAACTGGGGTTTTACCCCTATGAGCGATGATGAGGTTAGGTACCTCGGCCAGAACTTGAAACAGATAGTCGACCCGGAAATTGTGTTTTTCGCATATATTGCGGATCGTCCCGTGGGATTTTTCATCGCCATTCCCGATTATAACCCGGTGCTCAAAGAGTTGAACGGGCGGCTTTTCCCTTTTGGTTTCCTGAAACTTCTGGGAGCGAGAAAAAAACTGGATCGGTTGCGGGTTCTCGTCATGGGGGTGGTGGATGAATACAGGAGGAGCGGCATCGAATCTGCCCTTCTCGAGGAAATCTTCCGTGTCGGGCCGGAGAATGGGTATTACAAAGGCGAGCTCTCATGGATCCTGGAGGACAATGTGATCATGAACAAGATCATCTCGAGAATCGTGAAGGACCCTTACAAAATCTACAGGGTGTACGAAAGAGGGCTATGAAGATCCTTCTGACCGGCGCTACAGGGTTCATCGGGAGAAACCTTGCCCTCAGGCTGGCCGGTATGGGGCATCACGTGTTGTGCCTGGTGAGAGACATGGGCAGGGCATTGTGGATGAGTAACCATCCCGGTCTCCAGCCCGTGAAGGGGGATATTTCTGTGAAAGCGAGTCTTGCCCCCCACGTGGAAAATGTGGACCTCGTATTCCATCTGGCCGGATTGACCAAGGCCAAAAACAGAGATGAGTACATGCGGGTAAATGGCGAGGGAACGGGAAACCTCATTGATGCCGTTGTACTGTGGGGCAAGAGGGTCAAAAAGGTCCTGTATGTGAGCTCCCTCGCCGTGGCGGGCCCCCACAGCTCAAAAAATCCTGCAGAGGAAAAAGGTAATGTTGCCCCGATAACCCACTACGGGGAGAGCAAGCTTCTTGGTGAGGATCTTTTGAAAAACAGGAGCGGGGATGTTCCGTGGACGATCATAAGGCCCCCCGTCGTCTATGGACCCTACGATCGGGATGTGTATGTCTACTTCAAGATGGCGGAAAGGGGCCTCATGCCGGTGCTGGGGGAAGGAACGATGGATTTGTCCATTATCCACGTGGAAGATGTAACGGCAGGGATAGCGCTCGCCGGCTTCAGTGACGAGAGCGACGGGGAAACATTCTACCTTTCCGACGGGAGAGTCTACACGGTGGGAGAGTTGCTTGAAATTCTGGCCGGGGTGGCCGGGAGCGGAAGGTTGATTCACATACCGCCTCTCTTGGGCAGGGCCCTGGGACGCGCCGGAGATATCCTCACCCTGCTGACCGGTGATGCCCAGGTCATCAACAGCCAGAAAGTCATGGAAGCCCTCCAGGAGGGGTGGGTATGCAGCACCGAAAAGATCAGCGATCTCCTCGGCTTTCTTCCGACCATCGAGGTTTCGGAGGGCTTTGCGTCGACCTACCGCTGGTACAGGGACACGGGCTGGCTGTGAAGCTGTCATGGACCGACAGAATCACGGTTCTCTATAACCTTCTCGTTGTCGTATTCATCGCTGCCTTCAGCAACAGGATCGGGGGCTACAGCTGGCATCTTGCTTTCAACGTATCGGTAATTTTTTTTGTGCTCCTCCTTTCGCTCGAGCGGGGAAACAATACGATACTTCGCCTGGTGCGACTGTGGTATCCGATCGGGCTTTACACATTTCTCTACTATCAGACGGGATTGATCAACAGGGTAATTTTCCCGGATTTTCTCGACGCGTATTTCATGGGACTCGATGTAAAAATATTCGGCTCCTTTCCCGGCTTCATCCTTTACGGGGATGGAGGAAATGCTCTCCTTGATGAATTCTTCCACTTTTTCTACTTCAGCTACTATCTGATAATTCCTGTGACAGGATTTGTATTGTACCGCAAAGATGGAAAGCTTTTCGAAAAGTACGTGTTTCAGATCTCTTTGCTCTTCTACCTGTGTTATCTGATATATATATTCTTGCCCGTCGAGGGACCCATCGGCCTGCGCATCGAGCACTACCACGATGGGGGCCTGTTCCGCTCTCTGGTCGATTTTATTTACAAAAAGGGTGAAAACCCTGGTGCTGCATTCCCCAGCTCGCACGTGGCGGTTTCCTTGCTCATCGCCTGGTGGGGGAACAGGTTTATGGGTAAGTGGAGGGTATGTTACTGGTCGATATTTGTTTTTCTCTCCGTTGCCACGATTTACTGTATGTTCCATTATGCCGTTGACGTGATAGGCGGAATCCTGCTGGCAGTTCTTTTCCTGTTTTTTTTCAATTTTTTCAAGGGGAGAGAAGGGTCATGAGAAAACCATCGGTGGTTGTTGCCGTAAACCCCGCTGCCAGGCGGATGAACCGGGAGAAAACCGATGCTCTCTTTCGCTTTTTCAGAGAGGAAAGCGACCTCAGGGAGTTTTATATATCCGAAAAAGAAGGCGATATAAGGTCCCTGGCAGATCGCGTATCGAAGGACGGTTCTGCCGAGCTGTTCATCGTTGCCGGGGGAGACGGAACGATGAACGAGGCGGTAAACGGGATTTCCTGTCCCGGACCGAAAATAGGGTACATTCCCGGGGGTACGAGCAATGTCATCCGTTTCGAACTGGGCATTTCCGGGGACATCTATGAAGCCGGAAAGACGGCTCTCTGGGGAAAGCCGAAAAAGGTGCGTCCGGGAATCGCCGGCGGGAGAAAATTTCTCCTCATGGTGGGCGCGGGCATCGATGCAGACATCGTAAAGGCAGTTTCGGGGAAGCTCAAGTCATTCCTGGGCAAAGCTGAGTACGTGAGAACGGGTTTGATGCGGATTGCTCGAGCGCGCATTCCGCCCATCAGTGTTAGCCGGGAGGGAGATGATGTGGGCGATTTCAGCTGGGTCGTAATATCGAGATCATCTTTTTATGCCGGCAAGCTGCGGCTGGTGAGGGAGGCGAGTTTCGACCTGGATGAACTCGTTGCCTATCTCTACCGGCGGGGCGGGACTCTTCCCTATCTCGGATATTCGGTGAAGACACTTGTCGGTATCCCCTTCGGCGACAGGGATGTTGTCAAGGCGCGGGGGGAGGGCTTTTCCCTTGCATCAAGCGGTGCTGTTCCCTTTCAGGTCGACGGTGATCATGCCGGAGTACTTCCCATCGATGTTCGCCTGAGCGATGACTGGGTGGAGATAAATATTTAGTTAGACGGGCAAATTGGCCTGACTTTACTCTTTCTCGATGATACGGATGTTGCGTGGGTCCCGGATGATTATCTCGGGCCTGCCCTTGTATACCTTTATTTTACCGGTTACCTGAACGGTTTTTCCCGGGAAGAGTTTTTCCGGCGGAAGGGGGAACTTGAGGGCATCCCCGGCAAAAATAACGATGGATACGCTGTTTTTCCAGTCCTGGTCGAAGTTGAGAAAGGTAACCTTGCCGGTGTTTTTTACTCTCTTGATCTCTCCTTCGAGGGTGACGTACCTCCCCACGTGGTCCCCGGCCTCACGGTAACCGATCGTGGGATTGGCGTCACCCCTCTCTTGCGTCGCCTTTTCCCGGAAGGGGGTGTATCCATCGGTCTCAAGCGCCGTCTTTACGAGGGATGGCGGGTACTGTTTGGCGTACCTCCTGATTCTCTGGATTTCGCCGGCCAGTTCCGATTCCTTCAGCAAGGCCTTTGCCATTCCCCCATACACGACGATGTAGGTTCTCGCGGGGCCGGGGTAGACCTCGGTGCCTTCAAAGTGAGCAGAGGAGTAATCGACCACGTGTGGCGAAAGATCTCTGAAAAGGCCTTTCCGCCCCATTTCTGCTTCCCCCTGAAGTCTTAGGAACTTTTTTTTCTCCCTGAAGGGAAAGTAGGTGAGCGTCAGGGCGAGCCCCTTTTTCAGGAGCAATTCGTTCACCATCTCCCCATTTTTGGTGAAGACGTAACACAACCATCTTCCATACCGGTCTTCCCTCTCCATGTCGAACGCAAGGTCGACATCCTTTTCCGAGACCAAATCCGCCACCAGCTCCTTGGCTTCCATCGCCATGAACTCATCGGGCTCGCCATTTTTTCCCAGCTCCGGGCAGTCGATGCCGATGAGCCGAACCACCTTTTTCTCCCCCGAAGCCGAAACGACAATCGTATCACCGTCCCTGACCGCAAGGACTCTTGCAGAGAGGGATTCAGTCGCGGTTGCCGGGTGTGCCCGCGTGAAGATGGCGAGGGTGAGGGCAAGGAAAATGCATGGTAATGTGACGTGTCTTGCGATAGATTGCGGCGGCTTCATTCCTTATTGTGCGTCAGACGGCGTTATGTTCAATTCGGCGCTTATCTCGATAGTTGATTTTTCCCTCTGCTCACTCAAAAATGCCCTGAGTGCGGCACTCTTTTTCTGCTCGAGCATGATGTCTGCGATCTGCCTCATTTCCTCATCGTAATTTTCCGAGGAGATTTCCTTTTCCCCCGCGAACTCGAACACATATATGTTCGAGCCTGACTCCACCGGATTTGCGGCAATCCGGTCGGTTTTTCCCAGGGAGAGCACGCTCTCAAATGAATCTCCTAAGATACCTATTCCCGGGATTCCCGGTAAGGAGAGGGGTGAGAAGAAGGGAGTCTTCTTCAGGGTGAAGGTATATTTAGCGGCGGCTTTTTTCAGCTCCCCTTCTTTTTTCGCCGCCGCAATGATCTCTTTTGCAACGTTGAGGGCTTTTTGATACTTCTTCCTTTTTGCGATGATTTCTCTCACCTCTTTCTTCGTCTCCTCGAGCGGTTTTATCGTTGAGGCTTTCTTTTCCACCACCCTGAAGACAATATGGTTGTTTCCTGATTTTTGCACCTCCCCTGTTTCACCCGGGTTGAGAAGGTATGAGGAGGAAATGACATTTTTGAGCATTGGCTCCGCCTCACCGTGGGATAAAAGCCCGCTCTCTTTCACCGCTATCCCGTAGTCTGCCATCACTTCCTTGAACGTCTCACCCTTTGCGATCCTTCCTTTTGCCTCGTAAGCCCGGATGATCGCAATGTCATGGCTTTTATCCCTTTTCAAATCGCCGATGACCTTCTCTCTTACCTCTTCGATCGGATAGGGGTCCGATCTTCTGATCTCCGCCACCTTGAATATTTTCACTGCCGAACCCGTGTCTATCGGCTCCGTGACGGTGTCCACTGCCAGCGAGAAAAGAGTGTCTCCCGCGCCCCGGGGAAGGTCTTTTTTCTCGTACCAGCTGGATTTTTCACCCTTTCCTTTCGAGTGCTTTTCAACGCCATCGATGAAGGCAATATTTCCGGATACTATTTCTTCCCTGATTTCTCCTGCGCTTTCGAGATTTTCTTTCCTCTCCCTGCTGTTGGTATAGGGAAGCGATATTTCATGAAAACGTCTCCTCTCCGGGGCGAGATACCGGTCCGGATTTGCCTCGTGGTATGTTTTTATCTCGGCATCCGTCACGGCGATGTTGCTGATGAAGTCATCCGGCCTGAAAACGGCGTATTCGACGGTGACCCTGGCCGGGACCCGGAATGATTCCTTGTTGTCGGCATAGTAGGCGGCGACCTCCTCAGACGAAGGGGGCTCTACGGTCATTGCAGCCGGATCTAAAGGGATGTAGTTGAGCCGTATCTCCCTTTTGATGGAGGAGTACCTGTCCTGTATCTCCTTTTCCGATATCTTCACCGTGCCTGATATGAAGCCCTGAAGCTTCTTCAGTTTGAGATCGAGGCTCATCTGCGCTTCAAAATCTTTTGGCGTGATGCCGTTGGTCCGGAGAATGCTGAGGTATCTCTCCCGGTCGAACTGGCCGTTCAGAAGAAATGCGGGGGTCTGGGAAATTGCGGCCTGCACCTCCGGGGGCGTAACCACGATGTTGAGTTCTTCCGCGGCTTCTCGAAACAACTCCCTGTTTATCAGGTTTTCAAGTGCCTCCCGTTTCAGGGTGTCCGTGTCGGGGCTTTGCGTGTCCAGGAGGTTCCCGTAAACTTCGCGGTATACCTGCTCGAGATTCTGATATTCGTCGTAATACTGTTTCAGCGATATGATCCTGTCATTGACGGTTGCGGCCATATCGGCTTTCGAAACGTCCCCTCCCCTTCCCCAAACCAGGAAGATGGTGCCGATGAATGCTGCAACCACGAGCCACAGAACCCCTTTGATCATCCAGCTCTGGGTGTGCTTTCTGAAGGTGCGAAGCATGAAGTCCTCCAATGAATGTTGTTGCTGCGTCTTTCAAAAAGAATATAAATATAAAACAATATTGGCCAAATTACAAGTTGAGGGCCGAGCCCCAAGCGGGCCGGTTGCTGCCCGGTCTGTCGCTGAAGGGCCCCGGTGGAAGGAGAAAAGAAGGAAAAGCATCGAAGGCTTACCTAACTTGTTGAATTTATGTTATCTCACTGTTACTATTACCTATAAAATATACGATAATCTCTGCGTGCAGGTATGGAGGAATTGCATGTTTCTTAACAGATTGTTCGGTTTTTTTTCCAACGATCTCGCCATAGACCTCGGCACGGCAAATACCCTGGTTTTCATGAAGGGAAGGGGCATAGTATGTTCCGAGCCGTCCGTTGTGGCCGTCTACAGGGACAACCGGGGGGCGAAGAAGGTCCTTTCCGTAGGGACCGAGGCCAAACGGATGCTCGGAAGGACTCCCGGCAATATCATCGCCATAAGGCCCATGAAGGACGGGGTCATCGCCGATTTTGAAGTTACCGAGGCCATGCTCAGGTACTTCATAAGGACCGCTCACAACAGGCGTGCCCTCGTTCGGCCGAGAAGCATCATATGTGTCCCCTTTGGCTGTACGGAGGTGGAAAAGAGGGCGGTGAAGGAGTCCGCCGAGTCCGCAGGGGCGAGGGAAGTGTATATGATAGAGGAACCCCTTGCCGCCGCAATAGGGTCGGGCCTTCCCATCACGGAGCCTTCAGGCAACATGATAGTAGACATCGGGGGAGGGACCTGCGAGGTGGCCGTTATTTCTCTCGGGGGAATCGTGAGAAGTCAGTCTGTGAGGGTGGCGGGAGACAAGATGGATGAGGCGATTCTCCAGTACATCAAACGAAAGTACAATCTGATGATCGGCGAACCTACCGCTGAGTTGATCAAAGTTACCATCGGCAATGCCTATCCATCGGGTGAGGTTGAGACCATGGAGGTGAAGGGGCTTGATCTCGTAACGGGGGTACCGAAATCTCTCGAAATCAATTCAGAGGAAATAAGAGAATCCCTTTCCGAACCTGTGCGGGTCATCGTAGATGCCGTTAAATCTGTTTTCGAGGAAACCCCGCCCGAGCTTGCGGCCGATATCTTCGACCGAGGAATCGTGCTCGCCGGTGGAGGCGCACTCCTGAAGAATCTCGATATTCTCCTCAGAGAGGAAACCGGTCTTCCGGTGATGGTTGCTGATGACCCATTATCGGCAGTCGTTTTAGGATCTGGCAAGGTGCTCGACGAGATAGAACTCCTCAAGAGGATCACCTATTACGATTAGCTCACCGGAAGCATGGAATGAGGAAATTTGTAAAGAAGAACCTGAGGGTTTTCGTTTCAATTCTTCTCATCATTATCGCCCTCCAGTTCTCTGTGAGGGCAAAGACACCCTTTACTCCCTATCGCCAGATAATGTGGGCGGTATCCACCGTCACGTTTTTTGCGGCCGACACGTTTACCAGGTCAGTGAGCGGCCTCGGCCGTTTCATGGAGGACTATTTCTTTCTCGTCAATGTGGCCAGGGAAAACAAGGAGCTGAAGGAGGAACTGGGAAAGTGGCAGGAACGGGCGGACTTGGTGGAGGAGTTAAAGAGCGAGAACGAGCGGCTGCGGGTTATGCTCAGACAAAAGAGGGAGGTCCAGGGTGAGGGCGTCGTCGCCAGGGTCATCTCGTATGACCTCACCCCCTGGTCGAGCGGTTTCTTTATCGACCTGGGGAAGAGGGACGGGATTGAACCGGGCATGGCGGCAATCCTCCCTGAAGGGGTTGCGGGCAGGGTATATCGGGTGTTTCCCACCGCTTCCCTGGTCATTTCGATCAAAGACCACCGGTTTGCCATAGATGTGAGAATCCAGAGAACGAGGCTCCGGTGTATATTGAAAGGAACGGGGACGGGGTGCCAGCTCAAATACGTAAGGACCACCGATGACCTGAAGGAAGGGGACGTGCTCATCACCACGGGCTTTGGAGGCTACTTCCCCACGGGAGTCCAGACGGGAATCGTTTCCAGAACGAGGGAGGAAAAGGGGAGTATTTTCAGAAGGGTGGACGTTGTTCCCTACGTGGACCTGCGGAAACTCGAGACGGTGTACATCGTCAAGGGAACGAGCAGCCCCTCCGGCGGGGGTGCGGTAAGATGAAAAAAAAAATCTATCCTTTTATCGTTCCCCTGGGCATAGCATTTTTTGGCCTCCTCCTGAACATTCTTGCCTGCAACCGAATTTTTCCGAAATATCTGATTGTCGACTTTCCGCTCCTGATAACGGCCTACTTTGCCTTTTTTGACAACAGCGAAGTCTCGATCCTGCCGGTGATAATCCTTGCAACGTTCCGCGACATCATGTCAGGCGGGAACATGGGGAGCTTCTTTTTTGCGACTCTTTCCTTCTTTTTCTTCGCGCGCTACTTTTACCGAAAGCTTTATGTTGAAAATGAGCTGTTTCTCCTGATGGCCGTCTTTGCTCTCCTGACTCTGGAGTCGATCTCAGTCCTGGTGATAAATTATGCCACCTACGACTTCGTTCCGCACCTGCTCTATCCCCTGACCGAAATGATACGGATCTCGATAAATTCCCTGCTCGCCGTGCCGATCTTCTATGCTCTCATGAGGCGAACGGGGCCCAGGGCGTATGAGATATGATACAGCGCATTCGGCAATTTGAAAGAGACCCCGAGGTAAACAGAAGGCTGCGCGTTCTCTACGTTGCCGCCATGGTGATTTTTTTTCTCCTCACCCTTCGCCTCTACTACCTTCAGGTGATCAAATACAGACACTTTTACAGTCTCTCCGAGGAGAACCGGGTCAGGTTGAGGCCAGTCAGGGCGCCGCGGGGCCTTATTCTCGACAGGAACGGGGAGATCCTGGCCGATTCGAAACCGGCGTTCCAGCTCGTGTGCACCCCCTATGATGTGGTTGACCTGGAGGGGGAACTCCGGTTTCTCCTGGAGATTGTGGACATGGATTTTATAGAGGTGGCGGAGAAGATTCGGCAGGCCAAAAAAGATAACCCATTCGGGAGCATCAACATCGCCACGGACCTCACCTACGAACAGGTATCGGCAATCGAGACCAACCTGGAGCAGGTGCCGGGCTTTTCCATATCTTACGAGGCACGGAGAAACTATCCTTTAGGTTTCCTCGTTGCCCATGCCCTCGGATATGTTGGGGAGTCGAGCGTTGACGACTTGAAGAACTTTAAAGATTTCGGCGTGATATTCGGAGATTATGTGGGGAAGACGGGGGTCGAGCGGATGATGGAAGGGGTGCTCCACGGCAGGGATGGTGTTCGCCGTCTGGAGGTGGATGCGCTCGGGAGAGAGAAAAAAGAGCTGGATTTTAAAAATCCCGATCAGGGGGGCATTCTCTATCTCAATCTGGACATCGGGCTGCAGCGGGAGGCAGCCAGGCTTCTTGAAGGGGGTGCAGGGGCTATATTCGGCATGAATCCCAAAACCGGGGAGGTTTATGTTCTCTATTCATCCCCCTCTTACGATCCCAACCTTTTCGCACGGGGAATCCGGGTAAAAGAGTGGAACTCCCTGCTCAATGACAGGAAAAAACCGCTTCAGAACAGAGTGATACAGGGGCTCTATGCTCCGGGGTCCACCATAAAGCCGATCATTGCCCTCTTTTCCCTCCAGGAGGGTTTTGTAAGCACCGAGACTGAGTTTTTCTGTCCGGGAGAGTTTAAAGTTGCAAAATCGAAATTTCGATGCTGGAAAAGGGGGGGGCACGGCGATGTCAACATGTGGAAGGCTATTGTCGAGTCCTGTGATATTTACTTTTACAATCTGGGGTTGACTTCGGGGATCAACAATATCAGCAGATGGTCGATGCTTTTCGGGCTCAATGAGGGGACAGGGATTGATTTGCCCGCCGAGAAAAAAGGGATAGTTCCCTCCCGGGCCCTCAAACGGGAGCGATTTGGAGAGAGGTGGTTTCACGGGGATACGGTGGTGGCTTCCATCGGCCAGGGATACTTTGCAATCACCCCCCAGGAACTGGCTGTTGCCTATTCGGCGCTCGTAAACGGCGGGAAGCTCGTGACACCGATGCTGGTCAGGAAAGGAATAACCCACGGGGGAGAGGAGAGGATACATGAGGGTTCCGTCCGCCGGGAATTGGTGGTGGACCAGGAAAAATTGACCCTGATCAAGGATGCCCTCCAGGCGGTGGTGGAAGATAGAAAAGGGACGGGGAGAAGGGCCGACCTGCTCGAGATGGGAATTGGGGGAAAGACGGGGACGGCCCAGGTTGTTTCCCTTCCGGAGAAAGATATCCCTAAAGAGGAAGTGGCATACTATAGAAAAGATCACGCATGGTTTGTCGGCTTCGCGCCGGCCGACGATCCGGAAATTTGCGTGGCCGTTGTCGTCGAGCATGGCGGGAGCGGCGGGGAGATCGCTGCCCCCATGTTTCGCTCCATGGTGAGGAAATATTTTTCTTTGAAGGGGGAGGGGTGAGAAAGATCATATCGGGGAAAAGAGAGGTCATCCTGCCATTTTTGGCGGTTTTCATATCCTGCGTCGGCATCGTCAACGCGTACAGCTCCACCTATTACTATTCCCATCCGGGCATCCAGATATACCTCAAACAGGCTATCTGGCTCGTTGCAGGGTTGTTCGTCATGATCGCCGTTGCGTCGATGAAGGAGAATGTTTTCGAGGAGTCATCCTACGTCCTCTACGCCTTCTTCATTGTTTCTCTCATATTTGTACTGGTATTCGGAAAGGTCTTTGGTGGGTCGAAAAGATGGTTGAGCCTGGGTCCCCTCAATATTCAGCCCTCGGAGGTGGGGAAGATTTTCTTCGTTCTTGCCGTGTCGAGATTCTTTTCCGACCGTTTTACGACCAGCGGCATGGAGTTGAGGGATCTTGCTGTCCCTTTCCTGATGACCCTCGTACCCTTTGTTCTGATAGCCTATCAACCCGATCTCGGAACGGCGGGCCTCTACTTTTTGATCTTCATCGGTGTTTCTGTCGTTGCCCGTTTGAGCCTAAAGAGCATGGTGAAACTCGGCGTTTCCGGCCTGATAACGGTTCCGCTCCTCTGGATGATGATGAAAGGTTACCAGAAGGAGCGGGTGGTCAGCTTCATGAGTCCGGAGAAAGACCCTTTCGGAACGGGATATCACATAATACAGTCGAAAATCGCTATCGGTTCGGGTGGATTCTGGGGAAAGGGATTTCTGAACGGGACCCAGGGGCAGCTGCGCTTCCTTCCCGAGCAGCACACCGACTTCGCCTTTTCCGTTCTCGCAGAAGAATGGGGGTTTATTATCTGCCTCGTGATGATCCTCCTCTTTCTGTTCTTCATTCTCCGTCTCTTCTACCTTTCCATGCAGGTACAGGACCGCTACTCCTCCTTCGTGATATCCGGAATAGGTATCTATTTCTTGGTGCAGGTTTTTATCAACTTTGCCATGGTAATGGGACTGTTTCCCGTCGTCGGCGTTCCGCTTCCATTCGTGAGTTACGGCGGGTCGTCGATGATAGCGAACATGCTTGCCGTGGGTGTCGTCATAAACCAGTCCAGGACGCGGTTTATTCTTTGACCAATTTTCCTTCCGTCGTGGTTAGCCCGATGAGCTCTTTGACCTTCTCATCCATACCGGTTTGAAAGCCGTACAGTGTGCCCGCAACCTGGCCCTGCCTGTTCAAGCCTATCAGGGCGGGTATCCTTTTCAGTTTGAGTGTCTTCGTCACACTCGCAGCATCACCGTAATAATAGAGCGGATCCTCTTTTTCCTGGATAGGTTCAGGGATGAAAGCGGCTTCCCCTTCGGGCGAATAAGGCATGCGGCTCGTTCCCGATTCGTCGAGAACCTTCCTGTCGACGAGCTCGAGTGTTATTACGGAAACGTCCCCGCTGCCGCTTGCCGCTGCTTTTCCAAGGACCCTGTCCAGATCCTTGCAGAGGGGGCACCAGGAGCTCCTGACATAGAGAATTACCGGAGATCCCGTGAAATCTCTCAGAAAGAGGGGTTCTCCCGAGTAAATGTAACCGAGGGGGGACGGGCTGCTTGCCAGTGTGGAGGATCCGCGGGTAAGGGGGTCTGGCGCGCAACCCAGTGCCAGGAAGGTGAGTATGAGAAAGGGTAGATAAACTCTCTTCGTGGCAGTGAAATTATTCTTCACATTGCCTTCTTGATCAATTGAAGGATATTTTCTTTCGGATTTGCTCCCACGAGCTGCCCTTTGATTTCCCCGTTACGGAAAACAATGAGCGTGGGTATCCCCCTTATGCCGAACTTCGTGGCAATTTCCGGGTGCTCGTCGACGTTTACCTTGGCAAAGGATGCCTGGCCCTCCATCTCCTCGGCAACCTGCTCGATCAGGGGAGCGATAACTTTGCACGGGCCGCACCAGGGAGCCCAAAAATCAACGAGCACCGGCTCATCTTTCTTGATCAGGTCGTTGAAACTGGTTTCGTCGAGACTGACAATTTTTCCACCCATCCTACCCTCCAGTCGAATTTTTACAGTTCGATGCTCATTGCCTGCTAAAGTTTCTTGCGGTACCGTGCGTGCTCAATTTTAATGCACCTGTTCATTATAACCGTGATGTTTTTGGATTCAAGAAACTCCCTGGCGTGCTCGTTTTCTATTCCCTGCTGCATCCAGAAAAACTTCGGGCCAATCAACGCGGCCTGCTCGGCGATGGGGGGGATATCATCCGATTTCCTGAACACGTCAACGAGATCCACCTTTTCAGGGATGCTTTGAAGATCGGGGTACGACTTTTGCCCCAGCACTTCGGGTATGGTGGGGTTGACGGGGATGATCCGGTAACCATTTTCCCGGAGATACCTTGCCACCTGGTGGGACGGGCGATCGGCGTTATCCGATAGCCCGACGACCGCTATGACGGTGGTTTCCCTGAGGGCCCGAATGATAGTGTTCTCAACCATGCTGCCTCCCGCCTTCACTTTTCAATTTTCAAACACAACTTTTCCAAAGTCAATTCAATTTCCCGAAAGCGGTAATGCAAGAGGCCTGCGTTTCTTGGCTCCCCCCGTTGCTGGCCACCGCTTATCCCCTGCCTTGACTCTGTCCCGGTATTTTTTTCCCTTGACCGGGTAGCGTGGGGAGGATATTTTCATCTTATTCTTTCCGGACGAGGGGAAATGAGAAAGCAGGTCCTGAAACAATTCAAAGAATCTGCAGATCTGATATTGAAGGTGGCCGATGAACTGGTTGAGCCGATCATCGACGCAGCCAAGATCATTACCGAGGCCCTCCGGAGGGGCAACAAGCTCCTTCTGTTCGGCAACGGCGGAAGTGCGGCGGATTCGCAGCACATAGCAGCGGAATTTGTTAACCGGTTTATGATCGAGAGGCCCCCGCTTCCCGCGATTGCACTGACTACCGACACCTCGGTGATAACCTCGATCGGAAACGACTATGGATTTTCCGAGATTTTCGTCAAGCAGATAAAGGCTCTTGGAAACAGGGGAGACGTTGCGATTGCAATTTCAACCAGCGGCGCCTCTCAAAACATACTGAAGGGAGTCAGGGCCGCAAAGAAGATGGAGATCGTAACGGTGGGTCTCACGTCGGTAAAAGGTAAAAAGCTGATCGACCTCGTTGATCTTCCCCTCGTCATACCCTCGGAATACACGCCGAGAATTCAGGAGGCGCACATCGTGGTGGGGCATATACTCTGCGACATGACGGATATGATGCTGTTTAAGAATTACAAGAGGAAAGAGTGAGATGACGCTGGATTTGACGAAGCTCAGGCGATATTCGATTCATGAAAGAAGGAGCAAGGTAAGCGTGGAACACTTTGTGGGGAAGTACGAGAAGGGGTCCACTTTTGCCCGCTTTCTTAAATCCATTCCCCCGATTCTCGGCGGGGAGGAGTTCCACTTCGTCGTCAGAAGCGTCAGGCATGCAAAGAAAAGGGGCAAGAAAGTCGTAGCCGGGTTCGGTGCCCACGTGTTGAAGGTGGGACTCTCCTCTTTGATCATCCAGCTTCTCGAGAACAGACTCATCGATCACGTCGCGGTAACGGGTGCCTTTCTCGTGCACGACGTTGAGCTGACCATGGCGGGGCTCACGTCAGAGGATGTAACAGAACAGATCCGGGACGGGAGTTTCGGCATGGCGCAAGAGACGTCTCTGTTTCTGAACAGGGCGATTCAGGAAGGAGTCGCGAAGGGCGAGGGGCTGGCGCACGCGGTAGCTTCGAGGATAAAGGAGGCATTTTCGACACCGGCGGGTCCAAGCGTCCTTGCCTCCTGCGTGGCAACGGGCGTGGGTCTCTCGGCCCATGTAGCCGTAGGGAGCGATATAAACCATATGCACCCGGAAGCCGATGGCGAATCTATCGGCGCGGGGTCTCTCCGGGATTTCCACGCTTTTACCGAAGCCGTGATGGGAATGGATGAAGGGGTGTATCTGAACATAGGGTCGGCGGTGATACTTCCTGAAGTTTTCCTCAAGTCGGTTTCCCTCGCAAGGAACCTTGGCCGCCCTCTGAAGAGCATAACGACCGCCGCGCTCGACTTCAACAGGCATTACAGAGTGTGGGAGAACGTGGTAAAGAGGCCGACCGGTGATGGCGGCAGGGGAGTCTACCTGGTTGGCCATCACGAAATATTGATACCACTTCTCGTTGCAGCCCTGGTCGAAGGTGAAGATGCAGAGAAGAAGTGACCTTATCGCTTTTCTGTCTGACTTTGGTTCTGATTCTCCCTATCCGGGAATTGTCAGGGGGGTAATTCATGGAATACACCCCCGTGTCTGCATTGTCGACCTGACCCACTCGGTCCCCCCCTTCGATGTCACCCTGGGTGCCTTTTTCCTCTGTTCTTCGCTTCCCTGGTTTCCCGAGGGGTCGATATTTCTCTCCGTCGTGGATCCCGGTGTTGGCGGTGCAAGAGAAGCGCTGATCGTCATGACGAGGAGGTATACCCTCGTTGGTCCCGACAACGGGATCATGTACCCTGCCGCCGCCAGTGACGGAATCGTGGCCGCGTATAAAATCGTTCCCGGGGAATACACCTTCCACACGGGCTGCGAAACGTTTCACGGACGGGATATCTTTGCTCCCGTTGCATCCCACCTGTCCCTGGGGGTTGCACCGGAAAAATTAGGCGAAAGGGTGGAAGGGATCGTGCAGATCGAGCTTCCCGGCCAGGTATGGTCCGGTGACACGATCGAGGGGACGGTACTCTTTGTAGACTCCTTCGGCAACGTCATAACGAGCATCCAATCCTCAACGTTCCACTCTTTTGCCGGAGAAAAGAGTGAGTTTCTGATCAACGGGTTGAGAGCGGTTGCTGCTGGCACCTTTTCTGATGTGGCATCCGGCCTGCCGGCACTTGTGCCCGGCAGCTTTGAGAGGATAGAGATCTGCATCAATCGGGGTGATGCCTCCTCCAACCTGGGCTTGTACAGGGGGGATCGCGTGGAGATATCCAGGACATGAGGAAAAGAAAGATACTCATTACCGGCGTGATGACGGGCACATCCGGTGACGGTGTCGACATCTCCCTCCTTTCCTTTTCCGGCGGCAGGAATCCCGATTGGGCAGCCCTTGAGTGCGCCTCCTATCCCTTTCCCAGGAAGCTCCATGAGGAGATCATTCGGTTTCAGGAAAAACGCGAATTGTCAAAAAGAGAGTATCTCAGGTTCTGTGCCGCCCACGGGAACTTTGTCGGTGTGAAAGTCGCGGGGTTTATCGAAAAGAGGTTCGGAAACAGGCCGCTTTCGAATGCTGCGATCGCCTATCACGGGCAGACGATCGCCCACTATCCCGAAAGGGAGAGGGTGGGGAAGGGAAGGTATTCCTTTACCCTCCAGGCGGGCGACGCCTCGGTTGTCTCCCGTATCACGGGGCTCACCGTGGTATCGGACTTTCGTCGTGCCGATGTTGCCGCCGGGGGCTCAGGAGCGCCCCTTGCGCCGCCTTTTCACGCGCTTCTTTTGAAAGGTGTGAAGAAAACGAGCGCCTTTCTCAATATCGGGGGGATAGGGAACATCACGATCGTGAGAAATGGGAAGGTTGTCACGGCATCGGACACGGGTCCCGGCAACATGCTCCTGGACGGAGCGGTGAAGTTTTACACGGGGGGGAGAAAAACCTTCGACAGGGGCGGGAAAATTGCGATGAAGGGGACCCCTTCCCGTGGTCTGCTGCGCTTCATCGAGGAAAGGGACGGCTTCCTGAAGAAGAAAAAGCCGGCTTCAACGGGAAGGGAAACCTACGGGGAGAAGCTTCTGGGGAAAATCCTCTCAAACGCGAGAAAGCGGGGCCTTTCAGGGGAGGATGTCATAGCGACCCTTACATACTATACCGCTTCCTGTGTTGCCCGGTTTCTGGGGGAGATGGGAGCGCACCCTCTATCGTGCCTGTATGTGGGAGGCGGTGGGGCGAAAAACGATGCATTGATGTCTGCCCTGGCCGGGCTCGTGCCCGCCGGGAGTGTGGTCACATCACGCGGGACAAAAGTCGCCCCCGACTTTGTCGAGTCTGCTGCGTTTGCCTATCTCGGTTACCTGTGTCTTGCGGGAATACCGGTCGACACGTCCTCTTTTACCGGCGGAGGCAAGTCGATCCTGGGCAGGATCACGCCGGGAACGAACTTTCAGAGCCTGATGAGGTATCTGCACCGGCGGTGAGCGGTAGAGAATTCCCCCCTCTTTTTCCTTCATCAGACGGCCTGAACCGGCAGGGAATGGTCAGCTCCCTGTTTCTCTACAGCCGGCGGGAAAGCCGCCTGCCTCACGAAAGATCCTTTCTTCTCTGGGGCGGGCATTTCACCGTCCTCGTGGGCGTTACGATCGAGTCCTCGATGAGGGCATCTTTTTCGACTTTCCCGTTTTCCCAGATGATCGAGTGCCGAACGGTGGATCCGTCTCCGATGGTTGCTCCCCCTTCCACCGACACGAAAGGTCCAAGGCGGATATCTTTTCCGAGGTGAGCTTCGTCGGCGATCCTGACGGGAGGGATGATCGAGACTGTTTCCGATTCTGCCTGCACAGTCTCCGGGCGCGCCTCCATGAGCTGCAGGGTGCTTTTCAGGTAGTCTGCAGGCGTTCCGAACTCAAGGAACAGCCCGTCGGCCATGAAACCGTGAATCACCATCCCCTTTTTTCTCGCCGGCACGATGCCGTTCTGGATGATACACGATTTCCCCGGTGGCAGAAGGTCGAGGATCTCCGGCGAGAAGAGGGATAGGCCGGAGTAAAAACCGCAGTATGCGAATTCATCGGGCCTTTTGCCGATCGACAGGAGCCTGTTTTTTTCATCGAGGTACACGGGTGTGTATTCTTCATCTCCGAGGGGGAACAGAACCATCGTAGCTGCTGCCCGGTGAGACCTGTGGTGGCGGATGACCTGTTTCAGGTCGAAATCGAGAATGGTGTCGCTGTTTGCGATGATAAAAAACTTTTCGCCGCCGAAGTGAAAGGCGGCATTTTTCAGTCCACCTCCCGTTCCGAGAATGTCCGGTTCGATTATGTAGGAGATTTTCCCTTTGAAACCGCCCCACCTGCTGATCTTATTTTTTATTATGCCGGGGATTCTGTGGAGATTGATGACGAACTCTTTTGCCCCGCATGCGCTGAGGAATTCGATGTTGTATGAGATCAAGGGCCTTCCAAGAACGGGAATGACCGGCTTTGGAAGCTCAAACGTCAGAGGACGGAGCCTGGTCCCCAGGCCTGCCCCGAGGATCATAGCCTTCAATGAAACCTCCCCCCTTGTTCTTTATTTGATCAGCAAGCGATTCCAGAAGCGGTAGTATGTGAGCCGATAGGCGTCCATATTTGTTTTTGAGAACGGGATTCTCCCTGAGGTAGGTTATGGTCGGGCCGACATACCTGAGATACCTGCCGTCTCCCCTGCCATGAAACATGAAGAAGAAGGTTCCCAGGGCTTTCAGGTTCCTCTGGATAGCCATAGTGAAAAGATTGTCGAAATGCTCTTCTCCTGATTTCCACGTCGCAAAAGGCTCGCCCTCCACCTGCCCTGTGTAGCGTGAAAAAAGCCGATCCCTCTTACTTTCGGGGATGACCACGTATGAGTCGAAAAGAAGCGATGAGAGGTCATAATACGCGCTTCCCATCCGCGCGTCCTGGAAGTCGATGATCCTGATACCCCCGCCGGGAAGCACCATTATGTTCCGGCTGTGGTAGTCACGGTGAGCGAGAACGAGGGGAAGGGTGATGATGTCGTTTATGACCGGCTCTATGTGGACGGCGAAATCGGACACGACCCTCTTTCTTCCTCTCACGGATTCAAGTTTTTCAAGCCCCCATGTGGCCAGAAAATTCATTTCCCACATGAGCTTATCAAAATCGAAGGAGTGTTTGGAAGGCAGCGCCCGCCCGTCGAGACAGCGCGACCCCCTTCGCTGTACCGCAACGATCTGGTCTATCGCGTCTTCGTAGATTTCAGTCACCTTCCGGCCAAAACCTATTTTTTCGACCATATCCTCCAGTGTCGTGTCACCGGCGTCTTCGAGCAGAAGGATCTCTTCTTCGGGTATGTGGAGGTAGACCCGGGGGACCGGTATGCCGGCAGCCGTCATGTACCGGTGGACGTTGAGGTATGCAAGCTCCCCATCGACGACATGGGATGCGGGATATTTCATCATGACCATGGTGGTGGTAGCATCGCCGGCCCCGTCTTTCCCCTCCAGGGTGACCCTGAAGTAGGTTCTCGTCGATGCATCCCCGCGAAGCTCTTCGATCGATTTGACCGTCCCGGGATTTACTCCTGCCCGGAAGAACAGTTTCTGGAGGTGCGATACGTTCAACGCTTCTTTTCCTCGATGATTCCTTGCAGGTATTCGACGCTTGTATCAATTAAATTTTTCAGGAGGGCAGGATCCGATCCCTCCCCCCTGAGGGGATCTCGAATTTCCAATGTGAGGGGGCCACGGTAATCGAGCTCTTTCAGGGTTTGAATGATCCGGTTCCAGTTTACCCCGCCGTCCCCGGGTGGGAGGTGGTCGTCGCTGTCGCCGGCGTTGTCAGAGACGTGGATGTTCACGAGGCGGCTGTTTGTTGTGACGAGGGCGTAGGCGGGTGACTCTATGACGTTGGCATGGCCAATGTCGTTGCACACCCCGACCCGCTCTTCGGGGAAGCTCCTGGCTAGCTCCACGGTTTTCAATGCAGTACCGGAGGGACTGGTCGTGTTCTCTATCGCGATTTTGACGTTATCGGGTAACTTTTCGATGAGCCGCCACATGCTGTCGATGAAGAGAAAAGTTCTCTTCCCCCCGATATCTCCCCCCGGGATGGAAGGGTGAACGACGAGTATTCCCCCCGTATCGGGGTCGAGGATTTTTGATGCGGCAATCGTCTCCCGGATACTCGAGAGTCTCAGCTCCTCATCTTCCGATGAGAGCGAGAGCCACCTGTTCTTTTTTATATCATCGATGTGGAAGTAGAGGGGGAAGTGGACGGATTGTATGGTGATCTTCTTATTCCGGAAGCTCTGAAGGATCCTGTCGACATACTTTTTATCCCTGTAGGGGAAGTGGGGGTTGACTGCGAATATCTCTACCGATGTAACCCCGCTCTCTTCGAGGATATCTATGAACTCCTCGGTAAAATCGTGATATACAAAAATATGTGTCGATACGGAGATAAACATAACTACCAGGATTTTATATGATTACAGGAAATTGTGTGAAAGAAAAGTTGATTGTGAAGCTGTCCCGGTTCGGTCTTCTCCTCTTTCTTCTCCTCTCCGTTATGGTGAACGTCGGCGGGTATTCGCATGGCGGCGAGGAGGAAGGCAAATTTTTTTCGGAGGAAATGTTCGGCGCGCTGAAAAAATGGGTGACCATGCTCAGGGTTGGGGACTATGAGGGCCTGCTCGCCCGCCCGGTGTCTGACAAAACAACGGCGGGTTTCAAAGATTTCGATCTGTTCCTGAAGGGGCTCGCGGCGTACGAGACGGGTGACTTTGCCCTGGGTGAACGCGTCAGGGAACAGCTCGCAGCTGAGCACCCGGAGAGCTTTCTTACCCGTTACCTCGACGTCGATGCGGCCTTCTCCCTCCTTGAAAAGGGGGATGTGGATGAAGCGAAGGGGCGGATGGGCGGAAGGCAGAAGGGCGAGCCTCTCTTCCATCGTGAAGGTTCAAGGTTTCTCTACGTGATGGGGAGAATGCGTCTTGCCGAGGGCAGGGAGGTTGCGGGGGTCGATTTTCTCGTGGAATGCGTAAAGCGTTTTCCGGGTACGGAGCCCGCGCTTCTCTCGGAGCGGGTCGTCGTTCCGCTGCTCCTTGGAAAAGTCAATGAACAGGAAGCTGCGGGGTTCGCGCAGGCCGCGCTGAAGCTCGGTGAAGCGCTGGCCGGGGGAGGGAAGTTCAAGGAGGCCGCTTCCGTGCTCGGGCCCTGGCGGAAGAGGGCGGGAGTGGGTCTCGGTGGAAAGTTCGACCTGGCGCTGGCTAATGCGCTGAGGCGGATGAACCGGTATACCGATGCGATTTCGGTACTCCTCGAGAAAAGAAAGGGAGAGCCCCGGGAAAGTGTGGCGATGAAGCTTTTTTACGCCGGCATATACAACTGGTACCGGGGGAGCATGGCCGAAGCCGAGAACCTGTTGAGAAGGGTTCTGAGTGACCATGGCGGTACCGCTGCCTACGGCAAAGCTGCCTACAATCTCGGCAGGATCAAGGAGGAAGGGGGGAATTTTCAGGAGGCATACAGCTATTACCAGGTGGTTTCAGACTCAGATAGAAACAACCTGAAGGCCGAATCATCCTTCAGGAGGGGCCTGGTAAAATTCCTCGCAAAAGATTACGACCTGGCGGGGAAAATATTTTCGGAAAACGCAAAGAGGTTCGACGGTGAGGAGGACTCCTTCAGGAACCTTTTTTTCACGGCCTACAGTCTCGAAAAGAAGGGGGAGTTGCAGAGCGCAACGTCGATCTACGAGCAGATCGTCCAGGAAAGAAAGGGTGGTCTCTATTACTTCCTTTCCCTCGGAAAGCTGGGCAGGTTCGACGGCTGGGAGATCCTGGGAAAGGTGTCCTTCGAAGATGTCACATCGGCGGGCCTCCTCGAGAGCCTGGCCCGGAGCCGGAAGGATCGGCCCGGAAATACGCTCCTGTTGACGAGGGCTATCGTCTTCCAGAGGCTGGGCCTCTCGGCGTTCTCGATCGAGGAGCTCTCAAAGGCCGGACCGAAAGTCACGGTGCCGTCCGGGATTCCGCGGAAGGCCCGGGTAGCCGTCTCCGCCTATGCCTCGGGGAACTTGAGGAGGGGGATAGAACTCTCCCTGCGGGCCGATTTTCCCCTTCACGGGTTCGGGGGCCGGTATCTTGACTCCGGTATCTATGTAAAATATCCTGCGCTCTCCTTTATCGGAAGGGATGGTGTCGGGGGAAACCCGGATCCCTTTTTCCTCCATGCCATCATACGACAGGAGTCGCTGTTTGATTATTCGGTCATATCGAGTGCGGGGGCGATCGGGCTTGGCCAGATTATGCCGCAGACAGGCAAGAGGATCGCAAGGGAGCTGGGGGTGGATGATTTTACGCTGGAAACCCTTTTTGATCCGATTACCAATGCCACGTTTGCCCGGTTTTATCTCGGGAGCCTGATCAGGCGCTTCGGGGGAAACTATGTGGTCGCCGCTGCAGCCTACAACGGTGGAGAGGCCGCTGCCTCACGGTGGCGCAGGAAATCGGGCGAAGATCCCTATCTGTTTCCCGAGATCATCGGATACGAGGAGACGCGGAAGTATGTGCGGAGAGTTTTCATGCATTACCTCTATTACCTCAAAGTCTACGGGAAGGAATGGGATGCCCTATCAAACGGAGCTGAGTCGTGAGACGTACTTTCTGAACCAGGCCGTCCTTTGGTGTATGTCCTTCAGTCCAGACCGTTCAAAATCCTTCTGCTGGTAAAAAGACGTAAGGGAGCCGAGCAGCTCCTCCTGGTCGTCCTTCTCCCCGCAGTGTATGAGGATATCCGTTGATGACTCGGCGGTCAGACAAGCGATCTCGTCGGAGGAGAATCGGGATGAGATCGCCTTCATCGCCAGGTCGTCGGAAATGACGGCTCCCGCGAAACCAATCCTCGTCCGCAGGATATCCTTGACGATAGTCTTCGAGAGGGTGGCGGGAAGGTCTTTGTCCAGTTCCCGGTAGAGCACATGGGCAGTCATCACGGCGGGAAGCCCCTCCTTTGCGGCATCCACAAAGGGTGCGGCGTGCACGGACATGATTTCATCGGGGGAAACTTCGACGAAGGGAAGCGTTTCGTGTGAATCCTCCCTCGTCATTCCATGCCCGGGGAAGTGTTTGACCACGGGGCAGATCCTGCCTTCGATGAGCCCCCGCGCAAAACCGATGCCCAGTCTGGATACGTCGCGGGATGAGTTCCCGTAGGACCGATCGCCGATGACCCGGTTCAAGGGCTCCGTCAAGACGTCCAGCACCGGTGCGGCGTTCACGTTCAGGCCGAGCCTCCTCAGGCTTTTCCCGACCCTTACTCCCAGGTTGAAGATGAAGTCGGGGTCATTTCTTGCCCTTCCGGCAAGAGAGCGGGCCGATGGAAGAGGCAGGAGGGACCCGGTGATCCGCTGGACTCTTCCCCCCTCGTGGTCGATCATGAGCAGGGGAGGGGCTATCTTTGCCGCTGCAAAGATTTGTGAAACGAGGCTTCTGAACTGGTTCGGCGACTCGAAGTTATCCCGGAAAAATATGATCCCCCCGCAGAGTCCTCCCGTGAGCCACTTCGCCATGTACTGGGGGAGCGTTATGCCCTTGAAGGAGAAGATGACCCTCTCCCCTATGGATACGGGATTTTTCATCGTCAGAAGATCGCCCCTTCCTCCGTCCTGATGTCGAGGGTGTCCCGGAGGCCGTCGCCGATGAAATTTATCGATATGACCAGGAGCATTATTGCCAGGCCCGGTATCGTGGTAAGGTGTGGTGCCACGAAGAGGTAAAACCTGCCCTCATTTATCATCGCCCCCCAGCTTGGAAACGGGGGTTGAACCCCGAGGCCAAGAAAGCTCAGGCTCGCTTCGGCCACGATCACCCGTGCGACGCCAAACGTTGCCTCTATGATTATCGGCGACAGAGAGTTCGGCAGCAGGTGCCTGATGAGTATCTTCAGGGATGGAAGGCCGGAGGCTTTTGCGGCAACGGCGAATTCGGCGTCCCTGAGCTTGAGTATCTGTCCCCGTACGATCCTTGCATATCCCACCCAGCCGATTATCGATAGGGCAATGATGACATTTCTGAGGCCGGGCCCGAGGGCTGCAGTCATTCCGATGGCCAGCAGTATGCCGGGAAATGCAAGGAAGATATCGGCGATACGCATGATCACCGTGTCGACCACGCCTCCGAAGTATGCAGATATGGCTCCGAGAAATATGCCGCTCATGAGGGAGAAGGCAACAGCGAGGATTCCTGCCGTGAGAGAGACCCGCGCCCCGTAGATAATGCGGCTCAGTATGTCCCTTCCGAGCTTGTCCTGGCCCAGGAGATGGTTTTTCGAGGGGGAGCTGAGGCTTCCCGCAAGGTCCTGGTCAAAGGGGTCGTAGGGCGCGATTGCGGGGGCAAGGAGTGCCAGGAGGACAAAGAGGAGGCATATGATTCCACCCGCACGCACCGTGCCTTTGCCGGAAAACCGAAAAACCGCGCTTTTTCTCGCCGTCCCGATTCTACTCATATCGAATCCTCGGATCAAAGAGACCGTAGACGAGATCGGTCACGAGGTTTACCAGCACGTAAAAGAGGGCGATAAAGAGCACGCATCCCTGGACGAGCGGGTAGTCTCTGCTGTTTATCGCGTGGATCGTCAGCCTCCCTATCCCCGGCCAGGAAAAGATGGTTTCCGTGATGATGCTCCCCGCCAGCAGTGCACCGAACTGCAGGCCAAGGACGGTAAGCACGGGGATCATGGAATTTTTGAGAATGTGGAGCAAAACGACCCTTCTTTTCTTCACCCCCTTTGCGACTGCAGTTCTCACATAGTCCTGCGTCAGCTCGTCGAGCATGGAAGAGCGGATGAGCCTGGTCAGGATCGCAGCCATCCCGAACCCCATGGTTAAAGCGGGAAGGATGATATGGGCGATACCGGCTCTGCCCGAGACGGGAAGGAGATCGAGCTTTATCGAAAAGACAAGAATCAGCAGGGGCCCGAGCCAGAAGTTGGGCATGGACAGACCGATCAGGGAAAAGAGCAGGCTTCCGTGATCGTAAGACGTATCGCGTTTGATTGCCGCAATTATGCCCGCCGGGAAGGAGATGAGTATCGCCACGATGATCGACGCTATTGCAAGCTCGAGGGTTGCCGGGAATCTTAAGAGTATTTCCTCGATTACGGGTTTCCTGCTCCTGATCGAAGTGCCAAGGTTTCCCGATGACAGCCCCTTGAGGTACTCAAGGTACTGTTCGTGAAGGGGCAGGTCGAGTTTGAGGTATTTTCTGAGCTCCTCCTTCTGTGCTGGCTGGGCGGTCTCTCCGAGCATTATGTCAACGGGATCTCCCGGTATCAGGTGGGCGAGGAGAAACACTGCGGTGACCACCCCGAAGAGGACGGGAATGAGGGAAAAAAGCCTTTTCAGTACATATCTGCTCATTAACCTTCTATCCAGACCTCTTTGATCGGCCTGAACGATTCGTCGGGCAGGAGGGTGAACCCCCTGATCCTTCTGTCCCGGACGAGTATGTTCTTGTTGAACCACAATCCCACGACAGGGATATCTTTTGAAACTATCTTCTGAACCTCCCCGTATATCTTCCTGCGCTTCTCCTGGTCGAGCTCGACCCTGCCCTCCTGGAGAAGCCTGTCCAGAAGCGGGTTTTTGTACCTGTTTCTGTTCGCTCCCCTGGGGGGGGTGCTGCTCGAATGAAATGCATAGTAGTATATATCTGGGTCGGTAATCCCGACCCATGTAAGAGAGTAGATCTGGAAATTTCCCGATTTTATGTCGCTGAAAAACGTCCCCCACTCGAAGGACTGTATCGTGACCTGTATCCCGATTTCCCTGAGCTGCTCCTGTATTACCTGTGCAATTCTCCTGCGTAGCTCGTTCTGCGATGTCTTGTAGCTGAGGGAGAATCTCGGTGTGCTGTTCCCTTCCGCCGCGGGATACCCCGCTTCATCCAGGAGCCTCTTTGCATGCTCGGGGTCGTAGGCGTAGTCTTGCACGTTTTTCTCGTGTGCCCAGTAAAGGGGGGAGATCAGGGTATCTCCCTCCTCCGCCTGGCGCAGAAGAATTTTATCGATAATCTCTTTCCGGTTGATTCCCCGTGCTATCGCTTCCCGGACTTTTCTCTTCCTCAAGATCGGGTCCTTGAGGTTGAAGCCGAGGTAGGAGAAATTGCTCCCCGATTTTTCCTCGACCACGAGCTTGTCGTCTTTCCTTACCTCTTCGAGAAGGTCGGGATCGATGCCGTTGATGACGAAATTCACCGCGCCCTTTTTCAGTTCCAGGAACCGGACGTTATCATCGGGGATGATCTTGATCAGCACGTTCCGGATCTTCGGGGCCCCATCGAAATAGGATTCGTTGCCGATAAATTCTCCCGATTCGTCGGGTGAAAGGCTGACCATTTTAAACGGCCCCGTGCCGTTCTCTGAGCTTTTCAATGCCTCCTCTCCGGTGCCCGATTTCACGATGGGAACGGTGAGCGCGGTGAGGAAAGGCGCGAATGGTTCTCGCAGAATTATGGTCAGCCCCTTGTTGCCCCTTTTCTCCATTCTGTCGATTATCTTGAACGTCTCACGGTGGGGGGAGCCCCTTTTTTCGTCCCTCAAAAAGTCATAGGTATAGATCACGTCCTCGGCGGTTAACTCGCTGCCGTCGTGGAAGGTTACCCCCTCTTTGAGGGTTATCTCGTAGCGCACCTTCGACACCGTTTTTACGCTTTCGGCCAGGTCGGGGATGGGGCTGCCCCTTGCGTCCTTTTTCATGAGACCGTTGTAGCAGAGCTCTATGATCTGGTGGCTGTATGCGTCGGTTGCGTACCGGGGATCGATGTTTGTTGGAGAGCCGTTGAGTGCAATGACCAGGATGCCGTTTTGTATCGGTAGAGACGGTGTGCAGCCGCAGAGGTGTGCGAGGACCATGCACAGGACCGATAATGTTAAATGTTTCATCGGTGAAGCCTCCAGATTAAACTAAATGAGGTGTGGCGGCGTGTCAAGGCAATAAGACAGAAGTTCGGAAGCTTAAAAACTGAGAAGTCAGGCAGATCTCAACATTTTATCCTCCCGGCATGTTTTCTTTTCGGTCTGCTGCCCCTGCAATCTTCCCGTTTTTTTACCCGGGACCCGGGACCCGGGACCCGGGAGTGCCGATGTTGCGCTTTCTTGGTTGCATGTGTATCGATGCTGTTTTATTATTTAAAAGGTCGTTAAAAAAAAACGGGTTAGGGATTCCGTGAACGTATATTTCCTTCGCATAGCCACCCTGTTCTATCTGGTCGGAAGCCTTCTCTATCTCTACTACATAGCCTTCTTGAAGGACAAAGCCGCCAGCTGGGGGAAGTACACGCTCATCGCCGGTTGCGGGATTCACTTTATCGGGTTTGTATTCAGGTACTTCGAGGCAGGGTTCACGCCGATAACGAATCTCTTCGAGTCCCTCTCTTTCTTCTCCCTCTCCATCATGTTTATTTTCCTCATAGTCGAGGGGAAGTACAAGCTGAAGGTGATCGGGGCCTTTGCAGCACCCATCGCGTTCATTTTTATCCTCTTTTCCGCCTTTATCTCGGCAGATATTCAGATGATCCCTCCCGCACTTCAAAGTTACTGGCTTCCCGTGCACGTGACGCTGCTCTTTCTGGGAGATGCCATTTTTGCCGTGGCCTTTGCGGTGGGGATCATATACCTGATTCAGGAAAAACAGCTGAAAAGAAAAAAGCTGGGTCCCCTCATGAAACGGCTGCCTCCCCTCGATACGCTTGATGAGATAAACCACAAGTGCCTGACTTTCGGATTTCCCCTCCTCACTGTCGGCATCATTACCGGGTCGATCTGGGCAGAATATGCGTGGGGCTCCTACTGGTCCTGGGACCCGAAGGAAACCTGGTCTCTCATTACATGGCTTCTTTACGCAGCCCTTCTCCACGGCAGGTTGACTGTCGGCTGGCGGGGAAGAAAAGCCGCTATACTCGCAATCATAGGATTTGGGGCTATACTTTTCACGTTCCTCGGTGTCAATCTCCTCCTGCCCGGCCTCCATTCCTACTCAAGTATGGCGAAGTAGAGCTAACGGGAAATGAAACTGGTATTAGTCGGATTGAACTGGAAAACAGCCACCCAGGAAGTTCTGGAAAAGTTTGCGATTCCCGAAAATGGCATGGGTATGGCCCTTGCGGGCATGATGGAATATCCTTCGGTGAAGGAGTGTGCGATCATCTCCACCTGCAACAGGACCGAGATTTACACGGTATCGGACGATGCCTATCAAAGCTTCAGAAACACGAAGGAGTACCTGGCCCGTTACAACTCGTCGACGGTCGATGAGATCGATGGCTACCTCTACGCCTACCGCGGGTTCGATGCCGTCAGGCACCTCTTCCGCGTGGCGTCGGGAATAGACTCGCTGGTTTTGGGCGAGCCTCAGATATCGGGACAGGTGAAAGATGCCTACGAATACTCGCTGAAGTTCGATGCCTCGGGGCCTTTTTTGAACAGGCTTTTTCCGAAGGCCATATCAGTCGTCAAGAGGGTCAGAACCGATACGGCGGTCGGAGCGGGTGCCGTTTCGGTGAGCTCGGCTGCAGTGGATCTGGTGAAAAAGATAATTTCCCAGCTCGACGAAAAATCGGCCATGGTGATCGGAGCAGGAGAGATGGGGGGCCTTGCAGCGAGGCATCTTGTTTCCGCGGGGATAAGGGACGTCACGGTAACAAACAGGACCTTTGACAGAGCCATGAAGCTTGCCGATGAAATGCAGGGGAGTGCCGTCAGGTTCGAGGAGTTCAAGTCCCGCCTCAAGCTTGCAGATGTGGTGATCAGCGCCACCGGTGCTCCGGGCTTCATAATTACGAAGGAAGACGCTGTCAGGGTAATAAAGGAGAGAACGAACAGGTTCTGGGTTCTCATCGACATAGCCCATCCATCGGATATCGACCCCTCCTGCCACGAGGTGGAGAACGTATTTCTGTACAACATTTTTGACCTTCGGTCCGTGGTGGAGGAAAACCTGGACGAGAGGAAAAAGGAGGCGGAAAAGGCGGAAAAGATAATCGTCGGTGAGGTGGAAAGTTTCGGAAAATGGTTCGAAACCTACCGGGCGGCCCCCATCATTGTGGAGCTGAGGAAAAAATTCGACGGTCTGAAGGACAAGGAGGTTGAAAAAGCGATCTCCCAGCTGAAAGGTGCCGACGAGAAGACCGTCAGGACAATTATGGCAATGGCCAATTCCCTCATGAATAAATTTCTCCACCAGCCGATCAGCGCGTTGAAGCAGGGCGAGAACCTCGAAAACGGGGTAAGCGCGGGAGAGGCGATCCGGAAGATATTCGATCTCGACGATGGGGAAGGGGTATCGGTTTCCGAAGAAAAGGAGAGCGTTGAGAGCTGATCATGGGAAAAAAACGGGTTTATCTGGGCACGAGGGGGAGCATGCTCGCCCTCTGGCAGGCGAACCACATAAAGGACAGGATCGAGCAAAACTCGCCGGATGTCTCCGTGGAGCTGGTCAGGATCAAGACCACGGGAGATAAGATACTCGACGTTCCCCTGGCCAAGGTAGGGGGGAAGGCCCTGTTCGTGAAGGAGATCGAGGAGGCCCTTCTCGACGGGAAGGTGGATTTCGCCGTCCACAGCATGAAAGATGTTCCAACGGTTATCCCCGCGGGGCTCGAAATCGCCGTTGCGACGGAAAGGGAGGACCCGCGGGACGCCCTGGTCTCTCCATCGGGAAAGAAGTTTCACGAGCTTCCCGGCGGGGCATTGATCGGAACGAGCAGCCTTCGCCGGCAGTCGCAGGCTCTCCATGTCCGTGGTGATCTGAAAATAGAGGTTCTCAGGGGAAACCTCGACACCCGGCTCCGGAAAGTATCCGAAGGGGTTTTCGACGCCGTCATACTCGCTGCTGCCGGGTTGAAAAGGATGAACTGGGAGGACCGGATAACGGAGTGCATCGACCCGGCGGTCATGATTCCGGCTGTCGGCCAGGGGGCCCTCGGCATAGAGGTTCGGGTGGATGATGCGGAAACAAAGGAGCTGATCTCTTTTCTGAACCACGAAGAGACGGCCGCTGCCGTCTCGGGAGAGCGGGCCTTTCTGGAAAAACTCGAGGGCGGGTGCCAGGTGCCGATAGGCGCCCATGGCGTCGTAAATGGCAGGCTAATGAGGATAACCGGTTTTGTCGCCAGCACAGACGGGATGAGGATGGTCCGCGGAGAGGTTACCGGGGAGGTGAGCGATTCGCCTGCCCTGGGCAGGGCTCTTGCGGAAGACCTCCTCTCAAGGGGAGGCGGTGAAATCCTCGAGGAGATCTATAAGGAGGCCTGAAATAGCAAATCGCAGAGGGGCCGACCTGACGGGTCTATCCATACTCATCACCAGGGAGGGGGAGCAGGCCCTGGTGATGGCCGGCATGGTAACTGCGCGCGGGGGTGATCCGCTGGTGTTTCCAACGATCCAAACCCGCCTTGCACTTCCCCCGGGGCAGGTGGAGGCATTCAGGAAAGAGCTGTCGCGGTCGAGCTGGGTAGTCCTTTCGAGCGTAACGGGCGCAAAGTTTCTCATGGATATCCTCGGAGAGAGCTTTCTTTCACTCCTGGAAACGAGGAAGGTTGCTGCCGTGGGGAGAAAGACGGCGTCTTTCCTTAAAGAAAGTGGCTGCAGGGTCCATCTGGTTCCCGACAGGGAAGACAGCCGCTCCCTGGCAGAGGCTCTCTGCGGGATTCTGGGAGACGACGACCGGGTTTTTTTTCCCCGCGCGAAGGAGGGGAGAAGGGATTTGATCGATATCCTGAAGGAGAGAGGGTTCAGGCACGAAACGCCGGTGCTCTACGAGACCGGAGTGCCCGAGTACGGGTCGGATGAGGTGCGAAGGGTTCTTGACGCAGGGGTAAGTTACGCAACCTTCACGAGTCCGTCGACTTTTCAAAATTTCATCTCCCTTGCAGGGAAAGAAAGCTCCGCATCATTTTTTAAAAATGTTAAAATCGCTGTCATAGGCGATACTACTGCAGACTGCGTGACCATGCAGGGGTTCGTGGTGTCGGTAAAACCCGACTACCCCGATGTGGAGAGGCTCCTGGACGCGATTTCTGCTCACAACGCCGGTGTCAGCTGAAAAGAGGAGGGTTTTTCGATGTATTTCCCCGAGACCAGGCTGAGGAGGCTTCGGAGGACGGAGCAGCTGAGGAAGATGGTGAAGGAAACGGCCCTTTCCACAAACGACCTCGTCTACCCCCTCTTTGCGATTCACGGTGACAACGTGCGGAAAGAGGTTGCTTCCATGCCCGGGGTTTTCCAGCTCAGCATCCCGAATCTCGTGGAAGAGGCGAAGGAGGCATACGGTTACGGTGTCCCCGCCGTTTTGCTCTTCGGTATCCCCGAGGGGAAAGATCCCCTGGGAACTGACGCATACAGCGATGACGGCATCGTTCAGGGGGCCGTTTCAGCGCTCAAGAAGGAATTGCCCGACCTCGTGGTCATAACTGACGTGTGCATGTGTGAGTATACCGATCATGGCCACTGCGGTGTCCTCGACGATAGCGGCAGCGTCGACAACGACGCCACCCTGGACCTTCTGGCCAAGAGCGCATGTTCCCACGTCAGGGCAGGGGCGGACATGGTGGCCCCCTCGGACATGATGGACGGCAGGGTTATGGCGATCCGTGATGCTCTCGATGAGGAGGGTTTTCACCATATCCCGATCATGTCCTACGCGGCAAAGTATGCCTCGGCGTTCTACGGGCCTTTCCGTGACGCCGCGGAATCTACCCCCCAGTTTGGTGACCGGCGCTCCTACCAGATGGATCCGCCGAACGTGCGGGAGGCGATCCGCGAGGTTTCCCTGGATGTGGAGGAGGGAGCCGACATCGTGATGGTGAAGCCCGCCCTTGCTTACCTGGATGTCATATCGATCGTGAAGGACCGGTTCGACGTTCCCGTTGCCGCCTACAATGTGAGCGGGGAATATTCTCTGGTAAAGGCAGCGGCTTTGAAGGGCTGGGTCGATGAGGAAAGGATCGTGATGGAGATCATAACCGGTATCAAGAGAGCCGGGGCCGACCTGATCATAACCTATTTTGCGAAGGACGTAGCCAGAGCCCTTGGAGGGAGCTGACCGTGCAAAAACCCCCGTACAAAGTGGTCGAGGTGACCGACGTTACGGACAGTGAGATAGAGAAGGCCCTGAACGAGTGGGTGGAGAATGGCTTTACCTTCGATTCGATCCACTTCGTGGCCAGGGAAGGATCGAGAAGGCCTGCGATGGCCTTCCTTTTTTTCACGAAAGAGGTTAATTTTCCGGAGGAACCAGATGAAATTTAAATTTGACATGCCCCTTCCTGACCAGGACAGGGTCAGGGCCCAGTTCATCCCGCGGTTCGTTGCGAAAGGAATCGACCTGGTGATCGCATTGTGCCTCTGGCACATACCGGGTGCCTCGGGAGTGATTGCCGCGATTTTCTACCTCCTTATTGCCGACGGGTTCATCGGGGGAAGAAGCCCCGGAAAGATGCTCAGCGGGTTGAAGGTGGTTCGACTCGATGGGGAGCACTTTGATTATCTCTCCTCCATTCTCAGAAACATTCCCGTTGCCCTTCCCTTCTTTCTCTTTATTATTCCCTCTATCGGGCACTTTCTTGCTTACACGGTGGGTGCTGGCGTGCTCATCGTCGAGGCCTCATTCTGCCTCTACAATGAGGACGGGATGAGGATAGGCGATACCGTTGCTTCGACGGCCGTCATCTTCCAGCCGGAGAAAGAGAGCGAACCGGTGAGCGAGAGTGCCGAAGAAGAATTGTAATAATTTTTATGGGCAGTAAGGCAACATTCCTCATAATCGACGGAAACAATCTCCTCTACAGGGCTTTTTATGCCCTTCCCCGGCTCACCGCATCGAACGGGACGCCAACGGGAGCTGTCTACGGCTTCGTGAACAGCCTTCAGAAGGTCAGGGAGAGGTTTTCCCCTTCATACCTCTGTGTCGTTCTCGACGCCCCGGGGCCTACGTTCAGGGAGGAGCTGTATGACCGTTACAAGGAGAAGAGGCAGAAAATGCCCGAGGATATTGCACTGCAGCTGCCGATTGTCAAGGAGATCATAGATCTGAGCGGAATACGGAGAGTCGAGATAGAGGGGGTCGAGGCGGATGACGTGATCGGGAGCATCTGCAGGAGGGCGGCGGAACAGGACCTGCAAGTGATCATCGTCTCCTCGGACAAGGACCTGTGCCAGCTGGTCACGGATGACGTCCAGATGTTCGATTCTCTGAAAGACAGCATCATAAAGCCCGAGGATGTGGAGAAAAAATTCGGTGTCGGGCCCGGGGGGATAGTCGATTTCATAGCGCTATCGGGAGATCCCACCGACAACATCCCCGGGGTTCCGGGGATCGGAGGAAAAACCGCCGCCGCTCTTCTCAAAGAGTTTGGCTCCGTTGAAAATCTGATCAGGAACCTGGATTTCGTGAAGGGGAGAAAAAAAGAGCTCTTGAAAGAGAACCTGGAAAGCCTCGAGGTGTCAAAGAGGCTTGCCAAGATAAAGGATGATGTGCCGCTTGCTCTCCAGATGGGGGATTTCAAACCCGGAGAGGCCGACAGGGATGGGCTCTTAAACCTTCTCCGGAAGCTCGGCTTCAGGGCAGAGGCTGCCCGGGATGAGGGAAGAGACGATCTGATATCAGAGGGGCAAAGAGCGGGAGTGTCTTACGGGGCGATCAGGAATTTTGAAGAGGCAAAAGAGGCGTTTAAGTCGGTTACGGATTCCGTTGCTGCCCTGGTGCCTTCCGCATCGGGGGAAATCGGGGTGGTGGGTGTTTCCGTGGGTGGAGAGAGCTACGTGGTCAACCGGGATGTGATCGGTGAGGCAATCGATCTCCTTGCCGGGAGGGGCGTCAGATTCATCGGCCATGACCTGAAATCGGCTGTCTGGGGCTGTCCCCCACTTGAAAAGGTTTTTGACCTCGCTTATGGCGACACCATGCTGCTTTCATACCTCCTCCATCCGGAGGAATCCTCCCTGGCTCTATCGCGGATGCTGACACGCTACACGGGAGTTGAGATCGAAACGGAATTCGTAACGGAGGAGGAGAGGGTTGCAGTACTGTCCGGTGGAGTCCGGCGGCTTTCCGGGCCTCTCGAGTCGAGTCTTGCTGGGGAGGGATTTTTGAAACTCTACGAAGAGCTGGAACTGCCCCTCCTTCGTGTTCTCTACGGGATGGAGAAAAGGGGCGTCAAGCTCGAGGCGGACAGGCTGAAGGGTCTCTCCCGCCGGCTCGACGGGGAACTCCGTGAGATAGAGGGGAGCGTGGGCAGATATTCGGGAGGCGAGGTGAACCTCTCGTCCCCGAAGCAGGTATCCTTCCTGCTGTTTGAAAAGCTCGGCCTTCCCCCGGTAAAGAGGACGAAGACGGGTTTCTCGACGGACGTGGAGGTCCTCGAGCAGTTGAGCCCGCTCCATGAGGCCCCCTCTCTTATCCTTTCGCACCGGACCCTTTCAAAGCTCAAATCCACGTACGTGGATGTGCTGCCTCACATGGTGGATTCGAGCACGGGCAGGGTTCATACCAGTTTCAACCAGATGCAGACCGCCACGGGGAGACTCTCTTCGAGCAACCCGAACCTCCAGAACATTCCCGTTCGCACCGGCTACGGCAGGGAGATCCGTGAGGCCTTCGTGCCCGGTGAGGGCTTTCTGTTCGTGTGCGCCGATTACAGCCAGATTGAGCTGAGGGTCCTGGCCCATCTCTCGGGGGACGAGCGCCTTCGTGCGGTGTTCGAGAAAGACCGGGATGTCCACCGGGAAACGGCCATGGCCCTGTTTGATGTTGGTGAGGGTGAAATCACCCCGGAATTGAGGAGAAAGGCGAAAATCGTGAATTTCGGCGTCCTCTACGGCATGACACCCTTCGGCCTATCCAAGGAGCTGAAGATACCCCAGCCGGAAGCAAAGAAATACATCGACGATTACTTCGACAGGTATCCCGGGGTCATGCGGTTCATCGACGGCACGCTGGACGGGGCCAGGGAAAAGGGATATGTCGAGACGCTCCTGGGAAGGAGGAGATACATACGGGACATAAACAGCAGGAACCAGGCACTCAGGCAGGCGGCCGAGAGGATGGCCGTCAACGCTCCCGTCCAGGGGACAGCGGCCGATATTATCAAGCTGTCGATGGTTGAGCTCGAAGGGAAGCTTAAAGAGAAAAACATCGATGCCCACATCATTCTTCAGGTCCACGACGAGCTCATACTGGAGGCCCGGGCCGATGTCGCCCGCGATGCAGGTGGCCTGCTGAAAGATGTCATGGAGGGGATTGTATCCCTCGATGTGCCGCTGAAAGTGGATGTAAAGAGTGGATATTCATGGGGAGCCCTCTCGGCGGGGATGTGAATATCCATCCCATGAAGGCGTCAAATGGATAGGAAGAAAAAACTTTCCGAATGCGACGATCACGCGCTGATAAGGCGGGCCATCGGCGGGGAAAAGGAGGCTTTTTCGGAGCTCGTCAGAAGGTATCAGGCACGGGCGTATGGAGTTGCCGTGGGAATCGTGGGAAACAGGGACGACGCGCTCGATGTCGTTCAGGACTCTTTCGTGAAGGCCTACACCGCAATCGGGGATTTCCGCTTCGATGCGAAATTTTACACCTGGTTTTACCGCCTTCTCATAAACAAGGCCATTGACAAGGTGAGGGAGGTTTCGAGAAATCCCCGGGCAGCCTTCGATGAGACCTACATGAAGAGGGAAGATGGAGAGGCGGTGGGGCACGCTGAGTTTTACGAGAAGCCAGACGATGCAGTGGCGAGACAGGAGCTGAGAAGGGTCATGAAACAGGCTATAGATTCCCTTCCGGAACATCATCGTACGGTCATCGTGCTGCGCGAGATCGAAGGTTTGAGTTATCAGGAGATAGCCGAGATCCTGGGTATATCCATCGGGACCGTCATGTCGCGAATCCATTACGGAAAGGAGAAACTAAGGGACCTGCTTTCCGATTATGTGAGGGCCAAGTGATGATTTGCAGCGATGTACGGGAAAAAATAGAGATGCTGAAGGACGGCCTCCTTCATCAGCCGCAGGAAGGCGAGGTGAGGGAGCATCTGGATGCCTGCGCTGACTGCAGGATGTACGTCGATGAGACGGGCCGTATCGGGGACCTTCTCCGGGAATACGTGAAAGACGAGGCAGGCCGTCTTCCCGAAAATGTTGTCCTCAAGCGGGTTGAGGCATCGATCGAGGAGGCCGAGAGCAAGAAAAGGGGCTGGTTCCTTGCGAACTTGAAGTATCTCGTCCCTGCCTTTGTCGGTGCTGTTGCTTTAATCCTCATTCTGGTTTATCCTTCAATGGAGAGGCACGAGATAAAGCAGCAGGTGAAATTTGCCGCCACCGTGGAGAGTATCGAAGCCAGGAACGCGACGGTTATGATAGTCGACAAAGGGCACGATACCCCGAAGGTAATCTGGATAATAGAAAGGGAAGAGATATGAAGCGCAGTTTCTTTTTTGCCCTCGTCGGCTTCTTTTCGCTGTTGCTGATTGTCTCTGCCCGCGTTTCCTCCGGTAACGATGCGGTTTCACTCGATGTGCAGGTGGTGCACGCATCATCGGGCAAAACCTTCGTGGACCCCACTCTCGTGAGCCTTCGGGAAAAGCTCGTTCGGCTCTTCAACTACAGCTCTTTCGAGATCATATCGAGGGCAAGAAAGCGGGCGCAAAAGGGGGAGACCGCGCAGTTTTCCATACCCGGAAACAGGAACATGAACATCGTACCCGTGGATGCATCCGGGGATGTGGTGAGGCTCGACGTGGTGATCGGCGGCGTTAAGAGCAGCATGGTCAGGACCGCCCTCAAAATGGAGCGGGGGTCGATCGTCATGGTCGGGGGTCCGGAGTTCCAAAGCGGGGTGCTCATCATCCTCATCTCGGCTGATTGACGGGCGTGTCCTCAGGCCGGGGCCTTCCCCGCCCACTCATTCCTTCTCTAATGTGAATTCGAGCCAGTCATTCATCAGCTGGATGTTTTCCGCCATGAACCAGCGGCCGTTGGCGAAAACGCCGTAATCTGCTCCCCCCATGGCAGAGGCGAGTCGTGTGGAGTTTGCGTAAAAGAGCCACTGCTTGACCCACATCTTTTCTATTTCCTCGTTGAAGATACTGTCGCCCCGGTCGAGTCCGAGTGCCGCATTCTTCTCCCATGCCGTGAGAAGGATGTCCGTCGCCGTGCGCGTCATCTCGTTGGTCGTTTTGATCGTATTTTTCAGCCTCGCAAAGTGCCCTTCCACCCACTCGTAGCTGTGGCACGGGGCGCACACCTTCTCCATCTCCTTTTGCCTTCTTTCCATCTCTTTTCCGTCGATCAGAAACGATGATGCGGGCTCACCGGTGAGCTCGGTGGGGAGGAAAAGCCCCTGCTTGTTTTTTATGATGGACGTGTCCGCTGATTCGGGATGGGGGTGGGCGTAGATCAGTCCGAAGAGACGAAAGGGGAGCCGGTCATTCATCCGGTGTGTTCTCTTGACGACAGCCTCACCGTCCTCCGTTGCCAGCAGGCTTATGTGGCAGGCGGCACAGGTGGGCGCGGTAAAGTCCCTTCCCGGAACCCACGGGACGTTGCTGAAGTTCCACTCTTTCGAAGAGGAGTCGTAGATGTTCCCGTGCTTGCTGACCGAGTAGACTTTGTAGGCGGGCACGTCGGGCCCTTTGTGGCAGGTGGAGCAGGTGTGGGGCTTCCTGGCCATTTCCGATGAGAATTGATGCCTGGTGTGGCAGGGCGTGCAGGCGCCTTTCGAACCGTCGGGATTTATCCTGCCCACGCCCTGGTTCGGCCATCCGGAGAGTACGGGAAATTCCATCTCTCCCATGACCGTGTCCCTTTTCCGCGTGCCTCTGACTTTTACCACGGTGCCGTGGCAGAAGAGACACGAGTCGGCGAAGGTCTCCTCGTTCTGTTTCGTCAGCGTCGTCTTCATGTCCGAGAAGGTCTGGATGCCGTTTACCTGGTCCGCGAGGTCGTGGTACACGGGGTTATTGACGAGGTTACCGTAGGCGTTGGCCATGATGTTTTTTCCATACTCCGTTACCTCCACGGGATGGCAGGTGGAGCAATCGGGCGGCGAGACGACCACGTGAACGCTGTAGCCGTTGTGATCGAAGGTGTCTTCGTGCTTCTCCGGGTTCATCGTGTGGCATTCGGCGCATCCCACCACCGTCTCTTTCAGGTTACCGGGGACGTCCGCCGCAGAAATTCTTTTTTCGAGCTCTTTTTTCTTCAGCCCCTCCGCAGGGGTGACCTGTGCATGGAGGCTCTTTTTCCAGTCGGCCACGATGCCGGGTGTCGCTTCCTCGTGGCAGGCCAGGCAGTCTGCAGTTGCATCGCTGACCGGCGGATCGCCACAGAGCGCAGGATTGCTAAACGAGGAGAAAACGATCGCTGCGAGAAACAAGACAACGCTTTTCTTCATCTGGCCCTCCTGACTTTTTTAGACTGAACTCC